>Ga0164295_10000642_pt1 | contig 29376 bp, 27 predicted proteins | sample GEODES006metaG_FD_111798 | JGI IMG/M metagenome (GOLD analysis project Ga0164295, IMG submission 111798) | Oligotrophic lake water microbial communities from Sparkling Lake, Wisconsin, USA - GEODES006 metaG | ecosystem: Environmental > Aquatic > Freshwater > Lake | place: USA: Sparkling Lake... | reverse complement strand
TCCCATAGGCTCACCACCCATAATTTCATCACCCATTGGTTCTCCTCCCGTTGGTTCCACTACCATCATTTCTCGACCTTCATCAGGTGATGGCGGTACAGGAGTTTCTTCAGGTGTAGGTGCAGGTGCGGGTGCAGGTGCGGGTGCCGCGTCAGGAGTTGGTTCCGTTGCGGGTTTAGGCGTTTTTAAAACGAATTTTTTTTTTGAAGCGGTTTGCTCGCCAATCAAAGGAATCTCCTCGTCATTCTCATGAATGCGATTTAATTCTTTAGCGTGAAGATTCAACTTTTTCATCGCCTGAGAATACGAATCAAAATATTTTCTTTGTCTAATTGGGTCTGAATAATCTAAAACAGATTCATTAATTCCTTTTTTAATTATATAACCTAACTTTTCTTTAACAATACCGTAAGTGTAACCATCGGCTAATTGAATGGTATAGTTCAAAGTTTCGTTTTCGTTAAGTTGTGATTTTGGTTTTTCATTATAATGTGCAATTTCTAAGATACGTCTAATTTTGTCCATACCTTCTAATTTTTCACTTCCAAGTGGTTTCAAATCTGCCATTTTGTTTTTTCTTTATATGTTATTTTAGTATAAATATCCAAAAAGATAGTTTAACTCAATAATAAATATATTGTTAATAGATAAATTGACTAATTATTCAATATTTAAGTTTTCTAATGATAATTTTTTATCAGTAATCTTGTTTTTGAAGTCTTCAAGTTTTTTTATATAACCCGTTCTTCTTAAAAACTTAAACACCAAATTTTCATATGAATATTCCCCTTCTTTTGTTAATCCACAAGTTCTGTATTTTCTTAACTTTTCTTTATATTTCTTAACAAGGTCAATTGCGTCTTTTAAATCTTCATCTTCTGTATTTTCCAAAACACCATCTATTATATCCATCCATTGTTGTGCCTTTTCTTTAATCTTTTTCTCATCAACTTCAAAATTTTCTTTTTTTGGTTTTCTAATCCATGTATCAGAAACCAAAGAATAAGACCCCATACTTTTTTCTTTTTCGTTTGAGTCTTGAATAAAAACTTCAACTTCATATCCTTTAATTCTAATGTCATGAGATGCGTTAAACAATGTTTTTTTTAGGTGAAAAAGTTCTTCATATAATTCTTTATTTTCACCAGCTTCATTAAAATCATATAATAAATGAACGTCAAAGTCAGAAAACTCAGACCAATTATAACCAGTTAAAGAACCAATTAGTATAATGTCTTGAATAAAAATCTCTTGGTCGATTGTTTTTAAAAAAACGTCAGCAACTTGTAAAAGTTTTTTTCTAATTTCAGGTTTTAATTTATAGAATTGGGCGTCTTTGTCACCCATATATTTTTCATTGGGTAATTCCCAAACTTCAGGATTAAGTTTGTCTTGTAAATAAAAGCTATTTATAACTTTTTTAAATTCCTTCATATTAATAAATACATTATCAATATGATTTTCAAAGTTTTTTGTATTTGAATTTTTTTGCTATGTTTTGATTAAAATATCTTCCTTGAGAATCTGATAATCTAAATTGAGAATATATTGAATGGGGGACTTCTTCATATTCATATAACATTTCATTGTTGAAAGTTATTTTTAATGTTTTATTTTCAATATCATACTCACTTCTTTTTAAATTAGAAGATGTTATTTCACAAATAATTTTGTTTCCTTCTATGTCTGTTCTAGTTATTGCCATTTGGTTTTCTTAATGGGGTTATGTCATCTATATGACGAAGTTTATCCATAATATAATAACCAACTTCGTCTCCGTCAACATCAAAACCATAATCTCTAATTGTTTGGTCTATTTCTCGAATCAATGGTTGCATACTTCTGTGTAAAAACATTAATTCTTCAGGATAATACGGAGGTTTTTCAATATCCTTTTGTGTCCACCCTTCTTTTTGAAAAATTTTTCTAATTTTTAAATAAGTTTTTTCTAACTCTTTTGTTAGCTCCAAAGATTCGGCAAATTTTCTCCATGACTCCATAGCTATAAATATACGAAACAAAAAAAATCCACCCGAAGGTGGATTTAATTTAATTTAATCTTGGGAGATTATTTTACCTCTTCAAAATCTACATTTGTAACTTCTTCTTCATTATCAGAACTTTCTGAAGCTTGGTTATACAAATTTTGACTTATTTTTTGAAACTCGTTATTTACCTCATCCATTAACGATTTAATATTTTCAATATTTTTTTCGTTATATGCAGTTTTTAGATTTTCAATTTTAGAAGTGATATTTTCTTTATCTTCATCTGAAATTTTATCTTTTAAATCTTCCAAAGACTTTGAAACTTGAAAAATCATAGAATCGGCCGAATTTAATGTGTCAGCATCCTCTTTTAATTTTTTGTCAATTTCGGCATTTTGTTCTGCATCCATTTTCATTTTTTCAATTTCTTCTTTGGATAATCCTGATGAAGACTCAATTCTAATTGATTGAGTTTTATTTGTTGCTTTGTCTAATGCTGATACATTTATAATACCATTAGCGTCAATGTCAAAAGTAACTTCAATTTGAGGAACACCTCTTCTTGATGGTGGGAATCCGTCCAAATGGAACTTTCCGATAGTTTTATTGTCTTTAGCCATAGACCTTTCTCCTTGCAATACATGAATTTCTACGGAAGGTTGATTATCGACTGCGGTTGAAAATACTTCAGATTTTTTTGTTGGGATTGTTGTGTTTGCACTTATTAGTTTAGTAAAAACACCCCCCATAGTTTCAATACCCAAAGATAGTGGTGTTACGTCCAATAATAATACATCTGTCACATCCCCACCTAATACACCACCTTGGATTGCTGCCCCTAACGCAACCACCTCATCAGGGTTTACACCTTTTGACGGGTCTTTGCCAAAAAATTTCTTAACCGCCTCTTGAATTGCGGGGATTCTAGTTGAACCACCAACCAAAATAATTTCATCAATATCTGAAGGTTTTAATCCGGCATTTTTAAGTGCAGATTCACATGGTTTGATAGTACGTTTTACTAAATCTTCAGTTAATTGGTCAAATTTAGATTTTGTAATTTTTAAAACTAAATGTTTTGGTCCTGTTGAATCGGCAGTAAGATAAGGTAGATTGATGTCAGTTGAAGGTGAAGATGACAACTCAATTTTAGCCTTTTCTGCCGACTCTTTTAGTCTTTGAATAGCCATAGGGTCTTTTGTAATGTCGATACTTGTTTCGTTTTTAAATTCACTAACCATGTAATCAATTAAAACTTGGTCAAAATCATCTCCACCTAAATGAGTATCTCCATCGGTAGATAAAACTTCAAACACACCGTCACCAAGTTCCAAAATTGAAACGTCATGAGTACCACCTCCACAGTCAAAAACAACAATTTTCATTTCTTTTGACATTTTGTCTAATCCGTATGCTAATGCCGCTGCGGTTGGTTCGTTTATAATTCTTCTAACCGTTAATCCTGCAATTTCACCAGCTTCTTTTGTTGCTTGTCTTTGAGCGTCATTAAAATATGCAGGTACGGTGATGACCGCCTCAGTTACTTTTTCACCTAAGTAGTCTTCAGCGGTTTGTTTCATTTTTTGTAAAATAGTTGCTGAAATTTCTTGAGGTGAAAATTTTTTATCGTCAATAAGAACTCTTGGATTATTTTTTTCACTCACAACTTTGTAAGGTACTTTTTTGATTTCACTTTTTGTTTCTTCAAAACTTGTACCCATAAATCTTTTAATTGAGTATATTGTTTTTTCAGGATTTGTCACCGCCTGTCTTTTTGCGGGGTCTCCAATTTTTCTCTCACCGTCTTTAACAAATCCAACAACTGATGGTGTTGTTCTTTTTCCTTCGCTGTTTGTAATTACTACCGGCTCACGACCTTCCATTACTGCTACACAAGAATTAGTTGTTCCTAAGTCTATACCAATAATTTTTCCCATTTTTTGTTTAACATTTTTTATAGTTTATTTTTTTTGTTTATTTTATTCAACAAATTTGTGCCACAATTAAAAGTATGACAAAATGTCAGTATCGTCAACATATGTCAAGACATAATGTCAAAAATGTATTTTTTAATTGATTATTAATAAAGTTAGTTATACTTTTTAAAAAAAACAATATGATTGAATCAGCAGACAACAACGAAAAAGACAAAGGAAAAAAAACTGAAACCACAGGTAAAACACCCGTGTTGGATAATTTTTCAAGAGATTTAATAAAAGCGGCAGAAGAGGGTAAATTGGACCCTATTATTGGAAGAGAACAAGAAATTAACAGGATTGCACAAATTCTATCAAGAAGAAAAAAGAATAACCCAATTATTATTGGTGAACCAGGTTGTGGAAAAACCGCTATTGTGGAAGGATTAGCCAAAAAAATATTTGAAGGGGATTGTCCTCAGAATTTAGTTAGTAAAAGAATCGTTTCTTTAGATTTAACGTCTGTAGTTGCAGGAACAAAGTATAGAGGTCAGTTTGAAGAAAGAATGAAAGTTATAATTGAAGAATTATACGCAAATCCTGACATCATTATTTTTATAGATGAAATCCATACTATGATTGGTGCTGGAAATGCATCAGGTTCCATGGATGCGTCAAATATATTTAAACCAGCATTGTCAAGAGGAGAAATTCAATGTATTGGTGCAACCACATTAGAAGAGTATAGAAAAAATATTGAAAAGGATGGGGCTCTTGAAAGAAGGTTTCAAAAAGTTGTTGTAGACCCATCAACTAAAGAAGAAACTTTAGAAATACTAAAACAATCCAAAGACCGTTACGAAAAACACCATAAAGTTAGATATAGTGAAGATATTTTAAAACTATGTGTTGAATTGGCCGATAGATATATTACCGACAGAGAATTTCCCGACAAGGCGTTTGATATACTTGATGAGGTTGGGGCAAGAAGTCAGGTGGAAATCAAATTACCTGAATCTATTGAAAAATTAAAAAAAGAAGCTCAAGAAATAAAAGAACAAAAAATAGAAGTAATTAATAAACAAAGGTACGAAGAGGCTGCAAATTTAAGAGATAGAGAAAGAAAAGTTTTATCAGAACTTCAAAAAGAAAAAGAAGATTTTGAAAAAAACAGAGACCTTTACCGAAAAGAAGTTACAGAAGAAATTGTTTATGATGTTACTTCTTTGATGACAAAAATTCCTATTAATAAAATCACAACTGATGAATCAATTCAATTAGCATCATTACATGAAGTATTAAACACAAGAGTAATTGGTCAAAATGAAGCAGTTTCCAAAATTGCAAGAGCAATACAAAGAAATAAAGTTGGTTTAAATGACCCTAAAAAACCAATATTTAGTGGATTATTAATTGGTAATTCAGGTGTTGGTAAAACTGAATTGGCAAAACAGTTGGCAAAACATATGTTTAATAGTGAAGACGCACTTATTAGGTTGGATATGAGTGAATTTTCAGATAAAATAGCAACATCAAAATTAACAGGGACATCACCAGGATATGTTGGGTATGAAGACGGTTCACCATTTTTGAACAAAATTAAAAACAAACCTTATTCTGTTATTTTATTGGATGAAATAGAAAAGGCTCACCCAGAAATTTTTAATGTATTTTTACAAATGTTAGATGAAGGGTTTTTAACAGACGGTCACGGTAGAAAAATTAACTTTAAAAATTGCATTATCCTGATGACATCAAATGTTGGAACAAGAGTGGTTCAACAATTTGGTACAGGTGTTGGGTTCTCAACATCACATAAAGAAGAAACTAAAGATGAAGAAATAAAATCTTTATTGGAAAAAGAACTTTTCAAAAAGTTTGCACCTGAGTTTATCAACAGATTTGATGATATTGTATACTTTAAAGACTTGAATGACAATGATTTGATGAAAATTTTGAATTTAGAACTTGAAAAATTATATACAAGGGTTTCTAACCTTGAATATAATGTTGAAGTTGATGAATCACTAAAAAATCACTTAATTAAAGTGGGTACGGACACTAGATTTGGAGCTCGTATTTTGAAAAGAACGGTTCAAAAGTGGGTGGATGATGCTATTACAGAAAAAGTACTTTCAGATAAGCCAGATAAAAATTCTACATTCTTACTGTCGTATGATGAAAAAAATAATAAAACAGAAGTTAAAATAAAAAAACCAACAAAAAGAAAAGGTAAGGTTTAATATTATTTATTAGTATTTTCTTTCGCAAGCAAGTTTTTTTCCTTCATACGTAACCCCGTTATTTTTAAAATCTTTAGCTTTGGTAATTGCGTTTTGTATGTTATTTGAACCTTGGGTATATGTACCAGCTGGAAAATTTTTGTTAAAACAAACAGAACCAACACTTGTGTTAAAAATACTCACGTAAGCTCCGTCTTTTTTGAAAACATTAGGTTTTTTAGTTTTTTCAAAACCCTTACTCAATAACTCTTTAGTGAGTTCAGGGTCTGAAGAAAAGGTTGGGTCTTTTTTTGTTTGAATTTTTTTAAGAGCCTCATTATACGACACTTCCACCTGTTGGTAAAATTGACAATTTTTTAAAAGTTCAGGGGTTATGTTTAATGTGCCACTATATAAAACCTTAGAATTATAATCAGTAATAGTCAATGATGCTTTATTTTTATTGTCTTGTGAGCGTATTGTTAAAATTAATGATACAATTGAACTTATGATTTTTTCTTTTTGAAGCATATATCTATATTTTCCACCTGTGTCTACAGATTTGTAACCCTTATTTTTTAAACAACTTATTAATTGTGAGTCCAGTGTATTTTTTTCTTCATTAATAACTCTTCTTACAATTTGAGCCAAATCTGACTCAGTTAATCTTACAATTCTTTTCATAATTAATTTTATTATATACAATAAATATCATATATTTGTAAAAAACAAAAATAATGGACCTACAAAAATTTAAAGAACTCCTTTCAGTACCATCGAAAACATATCAAGAAGAAGATATGGTAGAATATATTTGTGATGAATTGGAAAAAATTCATGGTGTTACGTTTTATCGTGACAATATGATGAACATATATGCAACAAAGGGTACATTAGAAGAAGGTGAATTTTATCCCATGTTTATCGCCCACACCGATACGGTTCACAACAAAATAGATAAGATTGTCGTTAAAGAAGAAAAATTAAAACGACCATACACTTTTGGTAAAAATTTTGACGATACTCTTGTTGACGTATTGAAAGCATACGACGTTAATGATTTACCGACAGGTATTGGGGGTGATGACAAATGTGGTATTTTTATTTGTTTAGAATTACTTAAACAATTAGACAAAGTAAAAATTGGTTTATTTGTAAGTGAAGAAACGGGTTGTCACGGTTCATCAAAATGTGATGAAACCTTTTTGCAAGATGTAGGTTATATCACACAATACGATGCACCTGGCAACCATTTAATCACCGAGATTTGCTCGGGAGTTCGTTTATTTGAAAGGGATAGTGAATTTTTTACAAAAACATCAAAAGTTATTACCGAATCTTTTGGAAATGAAATGTTAGTTCAATCACATCCTTATACTGATATTTCACAGTTAAAGAAAAAAATTGATGTATCTTGCATCAACATGTCTTGTGGTTATTACAATATGCATTCACCACAAGAGTTCATTTCGATTGAAGATGTGAAATGTGCAATTGAAGCAGGAAAAAATATGGTTAAAGAGTTGGGACATAAAAAATATGAATATCAATATAAACCAATAGTTTATACACCAACAACAATCATGAACTCATTTGCGGAAGGGTTTGATGATGATTTAGATATTTTTGAAGTACAAGAAATAGAAAGTCATCATCGTTTACAAACTATTGACGTATATGAGGAAAAAGACGGAATCACACTAACCGATGTTTATGATGATGGGTTTATGTTTATCCCTGATGAAGATTTAGAAAATTTGTATGAAATTATTAAAGAAAGATTAATTAAAAAATATTAATCAACATAAGGTATTAAAGGTTCGGTATTCAACATATTTAAAATATATTTTAATGGTGCCGAACCTTTTTTGAGTGGGTTCCACGAACTTCTTTTACGTATACCATAATTAACCATCAAACTATCTTTATCGACATTTAATATTCTAATTTCATATCCTCCTGGTATTTGTTTAAATGTGTTAAATCCAATTTTATCATTTATAATATTAATTATTTGAAAGTATTTTTTCATTTTTTCTTCTCCACCTTCTTCAATCATACTTTCCAATTCTTCTTCTAATCCTTCCAAAACTCTTACACTTTTTTTATTAAATTCGTGATAAAAAACTTCACCATCCCAAGCCTCACCTTGAATTTCATAATATTCAGGAACGTGTGTTCTAACTTCTTTTTCTATTGCCTTAAATAATATGTCCATCAAGCAATCTTCAGGTGTTCCATATCTTACAAATAACATAATAGCATCCCCCCAATTTAAAAAATACTTCCAATAACAATTACTTGATTGGTTTTCGATTCCAACAACAGATAAACAATTACAATATATATCATCAATATATTTAGGTACTGCTGCGTCTGTCGCCATTTCACTTGCGTATGCATACGCCTCAATTAAATCATCTTTTGTTCTATTACTAACAGATTCAATAAAGTCTGATATTTTATCTGACTCTCTACCTTGTTTCCATTCGATTTGGTCATTAACTACTTCAAATTCTTTTAATAAGTTTGGTTGATATATTTTTAGTATGTTATATAAAACTTTTAATGATTCACCCTTTAAGCCGTCTAACGCATATCCTTCGTCCCAATCTTCACTAGACCTATCCCAATAATCCCATTCCCATGAACCTCTACGCATAGAATCTAGGTATCCCGCTTCATACCAACCCTCTGAACCTTCATCACCATAAGTTTCTTTGAAAAAAAATCTTAAATAGTCTTCTAATCCTTCATGGAAAGTAAAAGTTATACCATCATAACCTACTTCATAATAGTCTGAATAATCTTCTCCATCACACCCAACAAAATCAGTATAATATGGGTCAATCTTTCTTTTGTTAAGTGCAAGAATTTTTTGATAGTCAGTTAATTCAACATCGTCATCCTCTTCTTCAAAAATTTTCGAAAATTTATTCATATATTTATAAATATATTGTGAAATATAAATATTTGTATTATATTTGTTTTATAGTTCTTTGAAAAATATGGGGGCGGTTTTGGATTTGACAGATGTTGGCTGAAGAATAAGAGCACGTAGGGACTGAATTAATCTCTTTAAAAACTGATTCGATTTATATACGGCAACGTACTTGATAACCTTTCAGTGGTTGGTTTAATTGCAACTGAGCAAGTTACTGTAGCTTAATTTAAGCACGGAAACGGGGGGTCGGCAGACATATAACCTAGCAACAGAAGTCGTAGTTGTGGTGGATTACTATTGAACCCTAAATCGAATGGTAACCATTGGTTGTTGATTTACGATGGTGAAGAACAAATCAACTATTTTGGAATATTAGAAAATATTAACCTAAACGTGTAGTTCTTACCTTACAGGATGTTATGGACCGGAGTTCGACTCTCCGCGCCTCCACCGTAGACTTTTTGTACTTTCCTTTATATTTTTTTATAAAGGAAGTACGAATAAGTCAAAAATAAAAAACCTCATCATTTATTTGGTGGGATTTTTTTTAATATTTTTTTCAAAAAAATTTGGAGATATAGAAAAAACGTGTATCTTTGTATTGTAATCAATTACTAACCATTTAAAAATAAAACGTCATGAAAAAATTACTGATATTACTTTTGTCTGTTTCCTCAACTTGTTTTTCTCAAGTAAATTATCCTTTAAAAAAATTCCCAATTCATTCAACTATTTGGGATGCTGAGGTTTACAGCCAAGACCCTAATTTAGTGTTTTTATCCCCAAAAGGAGAAACTAACTTTGAGTATAACAGTGGTTACTTAAACACTATGGATATGTCAATTGTTAGAAGTTATTTAAAAACTTCATTTGATAATTTTCGTTTGAGCTACGGATACAAAGTTAGGTCTGAAAATAAATCGTTAAGTACACTATGTACTGAAGACGCTAAAAAATTAACAATAAATAAAGGGAAATATGAAAACAATGACCCAAAGGCTACTCAGGTAAATAATTTTATTCCTTATTTTTGTTTTGGTAATGTTGATACAAAAAAAATGGATATTAATCGTGTTATTGCAGATTCTTTTTTTGATTATTGTGTTGGTGATGATAAATTAATGTCGGTATTGTTGGATAAAACCGAAAAAGAATACGGGTTTGGTATTTTTTATGATAAAATCTCCAATGGATTTATTATTGTTGTTAAAAGTAAAACAAAAAAAGGGAGTTAAAAACTCCCTTTTTTTGTTATTATCTTTTAATATTATTTACAAAGACCTGACTCATCTACTGCGTCTGTAAAGTAGGCTGTTTGAATATTACCCATACTAGTTATGTCAAATACTGTGGCCTTACCACCGTTTGACATGTCACCTGCAGTGAATCTTTTAGTGTCACAACCGTAGTAACCTTTTACTGGAAAAGCCTTTCCTGCGTATTTACCACCATAATATTTTTGGTATGTTAAAACCGCGTCAAACTCAACAACACCGGGTTTTAAATTTCTAATTTTCCCTCCTTGTTTTGTATTCAATGTCATGGCTCCCGAACTAAAAACTTCTCCGTCCGCGGCTTGTATTTCAACACTTTTTAAACCACTGTATAAGCCTTGTTTAGGGATTGGAATTTCACCAGCACCTTCGCTGATAACTCTTCTTACAATTCGAGCCAAATCTGACTCAGTTAATCTAACAATTCTTTTCATAATTTTTTTGTTATAAGTTAATTTTTTTTATTATCTTTGTTTTATAAATATATCACTAATTAAAAAAGTTCAAAAAATTGCAAACTTTTCTTCCATATTCAGATTTTAGAAAATCATTAGAGTCCTTGGACAATAAACGTCTTGGTAAACAACGTGTTGAGGCTTATCAAATTATATCAGCAATTACAGGTAGAACCCGAAAAGATGGTAAACCTTATAAAGGATGGTTAAATCACCCGTGTTCTGTTATGTGGAAAGATTATGTTAATGCCCTGAAACAATACTATAATGATTGTATTGATGTATGGGTTGAACGAGGTTTTAAAAACACTATGGAACACGAACATATTGAAGGTGAATTTGTTTTACCTCATTGGTTAGGTACAGAAGAATTTCATTCTTCACATAGAGCAAACTTATTACGTAAAGATGGAGAATATTATTCAAAACATGGTTGGACTGAAAACCCTGATGACCCATACGTATGGATGGATGATAAGGGATTGTGGTATAAACAAACGGTGGGTAGTAAAGAAAGATTATATATGAACATACCAACTACAATACTTATTGAACAGGATTTTTAGATAATTTTTTAGCATAACAATAAACAAAAAAATTAAGATATTACAATATTAAGAACAAATATGTGGTATTTATAATTAAAAAGTTATGCCAACAAAATTAAACCAAGACCAAGTTTCAGGACTTTACTTTAACTACATTCAATCCTGCGACAGCTTACTATTTAATTTTCGCGGTACAAAATGCATCAACAACACCTGATAATTTGGGTTGGAAACGCACAATTGTTCAAATATATGATTAATTTAACAACAACATCAAAAGGGTTCATAATGAATGTATACGAATTTTATTTTCAAGGAGAAAAGGAAATTATAAATAATGAACAGGCGCACGTACCGACTAATGTAGGAATTTTACTTATTGACACTACAACAAAAATCAGTATTTGATATAGATTCTGTAATATTAATATAAAGTTTTTCTTTTAATGGTATTTGAATTGACCCTTGACTATTTGTCACAAAAAAAGACCCTTCGTATCTTCCAACATCACTTGTGTTTCTTTTTGTAAATTGATAATATATCATTTCATTTGTAGAATCATAAGTACAATTACCTCTTGCAACTTTATAAATACCCGTTTCTTCATTGGTCATGTAAAACAAAATGGTGGAGCCACTCAAAGAAGAATCTTTAAGATTAAAACTTGTCCTTCCATTTTTAAAAATATCAAGACCTAAAACAGGTAAGGTTGCATTTTTTCTGATAAAAAACTCCATATTGATAAATAGTCCATACAAGAAAAGGTGTCCTCTCGGACACCTTCCTTAGATACGAAACACCCCCTTTTCTTTAAAAGTTTATGAAATCTATTTCTATTTAGATTTCTAATTGTTGTTTTTATTTGATTGTGACAACAAACACAATATTTTTTAAAAGAATGTATTCATTACATTTAAGAATGAATCCTGAACAATTAAACTATCGTATCCTAGTTCAATCATTTTATTTTTTTCTGTCTGTAATTCTCTTATAAATTTTATATCTGAAATATTATTTTGACTTATTAAAGATTCAATAATAAAATCAAATCTTTTTTCAACTAATCTTTTTTCAACTAACATACTTGATTTCATTTCTTTTTGTTCTTTGATAATATTTTTAATTCTATTGTCTAAATTTGTTGTTCTACTATAAATATTTTCATTTTCATTAACTTGCAAAGTTATTTCCATAAATTCTATTGATGGTGAAACATTTGTTAATTGTTTTATGTAATCCAAACTTTTTCTAGATAATTTATTTCTAAGTGTGGTATGACAACCAACAATTTTTTGTTTGTCTTTTTTTAATTGTGTTTTATCTATTGAGTCAGCAGAAATAGTTTTTCTATATAATGACACATAAGTTTGATAATATTGTTCAATTGCATTTTCACAACTTTTTAAATCAGAAAGTTTTTTTGGTTCTTTTTCAGGACCAATTTTTGTTAATTCAAACTCAAAATTATTATTTTCCTTATTTGAAACTAATTTCAATCTTTCTGTTTTTAATTCATACCCATCTTTTTCAAGGGTAATAAAAACAATTTTATTATTTTCAGGTTCAGATTTTCTGTTCAATCCTCTTTTTATTTTTCCACCCTGAAAAGGTATTACACCCTCTATTGATTTTTTTGGGTTGTTTCTATCTTCAATGATTGCAAACTCCACACCATCGATTGTTTTATTATCTTGGTCAACTACTTTAAGTAAATTGAATTTAAAAAATGCGTTGCTTTTGTCAAGTTTGATAAAAAATTCATTTTCACCTCTTTTTTTAATTTTTAATTTACCTTTTTCTGTGTCATACCCTTCATTTGATATTTCGTAATAAACTTCTGATGTTTCAAAATTTCTTGGTCTTCTGTCTAATTTAATAAAGTCCTCTACAGACCCTTTACCTGAAGCTAAAAGTTCTTTTTTACTACTATCTGAATAAACCATAATACTAGCATCAGACAAAGGCATATTAGTTTCTGAGTCAGATGCAAGTATTGAGTATTGAAATTGTGTATTGATTGATACTTCAAAAATATTTGACAAAGACATGTCGTAAGAATCTGTTTTTATTCTACTTACTATTTTTTTTTCTTTTTTTCCATTGAATACACAAAGTTCAAATTCTTTTGGGGTTCCCTTTTTACCTTTAAAACTTGCAACAATCTGAACTTTTGTTTTTTCTTCACAAGGTAAATCTTTATTTTTTTTAAATTTATCGTTATAAGGTATTACAAAATTTGATAATTTTCCATTATCGTCGGTTTTACTTCTCGCTATAATTTCATTGTCAATTAAAAAAGATACGTCAGCGTTAGAAATATTTTCACCATCTTCATCTAAAACTGTTACATCAACAACACACACCTGTTCAGTTTTAACTATTCTTTTTGTTGCGACCTCCTTTTTATCTAAAGATTTAAACTTATAATTTTTTTGAATTTTTGTGTTTGAAGTTATTTCTAAATTTTCTGTTTCCGTTGAACCGTAGTCCATGTGAAAAAATTTTAATTTATACGAACCAATAGGTACGTTTAGAATTTCATAGTTCCCTTCACCATCAGAAATGGCTCCATAACTTTTACCTGCGGTTGATAATGTTACTTTTGCACCTGATAAAGGATTATCGGTTGAGTCTGTAATTTTACCAAAAACTGTTGCAGAATTGTCATCCTCATTTAGATAATATTTTTCAAAATATTCCTTCATAAATAATTTTTTATCAGATAGAATTATAGTTATTTCTTTATCTTGATTGTCCATTTTGAAATTATAATTTTTCAATGATGAAAATTTATTATTTGTGTCAACTGTCAACAAATAATCACCTAATTCTATATTTTCAAATTCAAAATTTCCTTCGTAGTCAGATTCTGTTTTATAAGTTATATTTTTAATTGTTTTGTGTTGTAAAGTTATTTTAGCCGTTGTTGGTTTTAATTTATTAGCAATAGTAAGAGTTGATAGTGTTTCATTATCAACAATGTCTTTTAGACCATCAACAACTTTTGAATCTTTATTTTTTGATAATGTTGCTTTCACAAAACCTGTTAGTGTTCCTGATTTTAAAATTCCTTTGGTTCTATTTTGATTTGTTAAATCAGAATACACATCAGTTACTCTTGGTCGTTCTGAGTTGTACTTTACCAAATCTTCTATTGTGTCATTTTTTGTTTTTACTTTGTAAGTAGATTTTAATGAATCTTTTGAAATGGTTTCAAATTCACCATCGTAAACTGAACCATTCGCAAAAGTCATTTTTCCAATACCGTCTATTTTTCCTCCATAAAAATCTCCTTCATACACATCACCATTTTCAAATGTAATTTTTCCTTCACCTTCAGGTTTTCCGTTACTAAATACACCTTTGTATGTAAATGCATCATCATGAAAATTTGGTCTAAATGGTGATACGTAAATTTTACCAGCGGATTCCGATGAAATGTTATGTAATTTACCTTTACCTTGGGGTTTACCATTTTCTATTTCACCCTCGTAGTATCCTTCATCATTATCTATTACACCGGTTCCAGATATTAATTTACCATCTTTAAACGTACCTTCAGATATACTACCATTAGAACGTTTTATTTTTCCTGTACCGTTTAATTGACCATCAACAAACGTACCTTCGGCTATAAAACCATCAGGAAGAGTTATTTTTCCTGTACCGTTTAACATATAATTAACAAACGTACCTTCGTATATACCCCAATAGTAAGTTATTTTTCCTTGACCATTAAGGTTTCCATTTTTAAATGTACCTTCAAATATAGTACCATCACCAACAATATATTTTCCAACACCATTTTGAATATTTCCTGATATTTTTAATTTACCACTATCAAACGTACCCTTATGTTTTGTACCATCCTTTAAAGTTATTGTTCCTGTACCGTTTAAATCTTCGTATTCATCAAACTCACCTTCAGATATTCGACCATCAGAATATTTTATTTTTCCATTACCTACTAACGAATAGTAATCATCCTCATATATAAACTTACCTCCAGAAAGAGTTTCTTTTACCTTACCCCACGGATAAGTTATTTTACCTGATGTTATAGTCCCATTTTTAAATACACCTTCATATATTGTAACCTCACCATCACTTGTTTTATCAATTCTTTTACCTTGACCGTTTAATACATTATCTAAAAATATGCCCTCTTGTTTGTCACCACTAATAAAAGTTATTTTTCCTTGACCATTAAGTTTTCCATTTTTAAATGTTCCTTCAAAAGTACCTATGGAGGTTGTTAAAACCCCAACACCATTTTTACAATCACCTTCACAAGTATCTTCTTTAATTAACCCGTAAAGACCAAGTATTTTTTTCTTTTCACTTTCAGATATGATGATTGCTTTTGACATGTTACAATATAAATATTTTAAAATATATTAAATGTGAGATACACCTAATTTACCGTCGAATCTTGTGTTACAATCTTCCAAATAATTTTCAACAGTATCTTTTGATAAATTGGATAAATTCAAATCTCTTTTACAGAAATATAGAGTTCTACAAAATCCTCTATTCAAATCAATATTTTCTTTTTGGGTTTTTAAAGAATGAAAAAACTCTTTTGTTGGTTTTAACTTATATATTTCAATTTTATCTGCAAATGCGGTATTGATAAAACTTTTTGTAAAATACCTACTTAACTCTTGAGGGGGAACTTCAGTGGTCCAACCTTTTGATATTTTTTCTTTTACTTTTTCTTTAATTCTAACAGGTAATATTTCTAAACCTTTTTTTTCGTTAATTTTAAGAACGTTTATTGCTTCCTGTTCTTTTTTTTTTAGACCTTCTTCAGGTCTTACATTAACTTTTTTTTCTTTATCTTCAGGTTCTTTTTTGTTAAGGTCCATATTGGACAATTCTTTTTTATTAAAATCACCTTTCACCAAAAACCAGTTTCCATTAGTTGGTCTTGATACAGACCAAATTTCCATTTCACCTCTATCTTCTCGTATTAAACGTAAAACATTTATTAACCCAACCAATCTTACAGATTCAGTTAAATGTGCCAAATCTTTTGTAAAAAGGATTCTTACAACATTTTCGTGTGTATCAACAACCGCCCTTACAAACGCATCATCTTCGTCATATTTTTTTCTGTAATGGTCAATTCTATCCATTACATCTTCCATTTTAATTTTTACATCTTTATACTCAGCATTATCATCATCATATGATTGAAATTTGAAAGTATCTTTCCAATGTTTAAAATTGTCTTCTCCGAATTTAGTTCTTGGTTTCATTATTTTTCTGGTTCTATTGGTTTTAATGCTGGTAAGGGTTTATCTGATAATCTCTTAACAAACTCTTGAATACTTATTGGGGTTTCAACAATATAATCTAAGTCATCATTTAATTTTTTTAGATTTTCTTGAGCACCTTTTTTTGTTACAAATTTTACAAATCCATCCGTTGTTTTAGTTGGACCTATTATATTATTATCTGAGTCTTTTTCAACTAAACCTAAACTCTTAGCTCTGGCAAAAGTAATTTGCTCTCCCGAAGATTGGGCCGTTGGGTAGTACCATAATAAATAATATTTTTCATCATTTACAGGGTCTCTTTCTTGTAAAATATATTTAGGTTTGTAAGGTACTCTTGTAAATAAGTAGTCTGTATCTAAAGACCTACTTCCTTGCATTTTGTTTTCAACAACATATAAGTTATAGAATTTGTCTCTGAATCCACCAACACTTACAACATTGTCTAATGTAGCACTATTTTTTTGAAAATCAAAATTTGCAACTTTTGACAACATTGACTTATCTATAGAGCCGGTTGGTGTTCTAGCCATTAGTAATTTTTCACAATCAGAATCATCTATTAGTCCTTTTTTGTATGCAGTTAAATTAGGTCTTTCGTTTTTGTATTTTAATTTTGTTGAAAGTTGTGAGAACGCTGACGAATATGTCATTTCTAATCTTTCTACTAGTTCCTCTCTTTTTTCAGGAGTCATTTGATTAATTATTTCATCTTGTTTTGCATTTGCACTTTCCTCTAATTCGGTAGTTGCATCATCAATACCATCTATGTCTTGTTTTCCAAATATATTTCTATATAAGCTCATACATATGTTTTTACTTACTGATATGTCTATGGGTATGTAAGTCTGTAACTGTTTAAAATTATAAGAAGTAGATATCCTTTCCCAAAGTCTTTCCGTAAACGCCGGTTCACCATCATTATTTAAATCAAACTCTTTATTAAACTCATCCATTTTATATCCAAGTGGTGAAATCAAAGTCTCGACAATTGTTATTGCTAAAGCACAGGGGCCGGCTAAAACTAATTTCCAAGCCAACATAGCAATCCAAGTTTCAAAAAAACTTTTTAAAAGTGGTATAAATTTATAACCTCTTCTACCTAACATTAAACCTATTTGTTTTGGGTTGAATACGGTTCCAAAAAATACTTCAGGTACAAGTATTTTAATAATTTGTGCATCCGCAAAACTTGTTATTTTAGAGTTCAAAGTTTTAGCACTTGTTAAATATGATTCTCTTGCTCTTCTAATAGAGTTAATCATATCGATTGTATAATTTCTTAAGTTATACCATGTATTTTTATAACCAACAAAACCACTTTCGTCAAATGGATATCTCATTTTTTGTCTTTCTAAAAATGCCTCTAAAGTTTCATTTGACCATGTAATATTCCAACCACCATATAACTCAACTTTTTTCATGTGTTCAATCAATATATCACCACCTTCAACTAGTTTTAATTCGTTATATAATTCATCAAAATAATTATTCATGGTTTTTGTCATAGTAGATAATTGTTCCGCATCATAACTTAGTTGTCGAACTAAATTTGAAAATTTTTTGGTAAGTTTACCATTTTGCGTTATTTGTTCAGCCTGTAAACCTTTAAGTAATGCACAATTCTTTTCCCAGCTATCAAAAAAATCCTTACCAAACAACGACTGTAATTTTTTGTACAAATTTCTAATAAATCTGTAATTTCTTAATACGGTTCCTTTGAGGTCTGAATTACTTGTCATAGTAGGTTCTTCATCTGATACTCCTGCTAGTTTTTTTCTTTCTTTATAAATGTCAACATCTTTACCATAAGATATTTTTCCTTTTAAATTTGTTGTTGTTTGACCAACATCATTTATAACCTCTCGTTCTAAATTTTTTGGTATTCTTTGTCCTTTTAATCTGTGACCTTTAGGATACGCCGTGTTCGGGTCAATTGTTGAAAAATATCTTGTATCCTCTAACAAATCATCCATATCTATGGATATAAAATTTTTTCTGGCCCAATTTGCAAATTCAGGATAGTCTTCAAATTTTAATCCTTTTGTTTTAGGGTTTGACTCCCAAAAAGATTTCAACTGTTTGTTGAAATCATCTATGACATCTTTTTCGGTAATTGTAATTGCATTAAAATCATTTAATTGTTTTATTTGATTAGCAAGTTCATTATCAGTTCCAATTACCGCATCCGCATAAATTTTCCCATAAACACTTCCTTCTTTTTCAAAAACATTAGTTAGTGCTTTGTTTAGTCTTTGAGTTATAAGTGCATCGTTTAGGGTTCTAGCTCCAGATTTAACAGCTCTTTGTTGTAATCCTTTTAATTTAGACGATGCGGGAGGTTCAATACCTACGCTCCCTTTAGCCCACGCCTTTATACTATTTCTTTGTGTTTGTAATGCGTTAGCTAATTCATCAATTTCTTTTTGGGTAAGTTTTTTAACACCACCCTTTTCATCCACCAAGTCGTTAAGTTTTTTCAAAAGTTGTTTATTATCTTCAACAGACTCAAAGGCTTCATCTGCAAACCCAAACAATTTCATTAATGGTTTAAGCTCACCTTCAATCAAAATTTCAGATTTTGATGTGACACCCATTAACTGATGTATTCTATTTATCTCTAATATTAAATTTTTTTCCATATTTTTTATATAAATATATCCAATATTTAGTTTCTAATAACCCTTTTTTAATAATTATTAGAACAATCTTTAGTTTGACTCATTTATAGAGTCTTCGGCCGCCTCGCCAAATTTTATTAATTTGTCCTCACTATCAATTAAAATATATTTATTGATAATTTTAATTTGGTCGGGAGTTAGTTCATCAGAAGGTGTAGGTCTTGTCTCCTCAACCCAATTTTCTTGTAAATCAGAAGCAGCCTTAGTCATTAAATCATAAGGGTTAACCGTGATTGGAATATTTTTTCCTGAATTATTTTTTATTGTTCCGCATGAATTATTTTTTACCACTTCTAAAAGTTTTTTTACAGTTTCTATGTCCATATCTCCTGTTTCTTTTAAACCTTTTTCACTTTGAAACATTTCTACAAGTATAACAGTTGATTCGTCATAATACCCCCAATTTATTCTTTGCGTTGCTTGTCCATAATTAAAAATTCCTGATAATGACTGTAAATATGGTTTTATTTGTATAATCTCTGATGTTTTGATGTTATTGTTTCCGTAATCAATTCTAATTTTAAAACCTGTACCTACCATTATTTTTTTCGATGTAACCTCATTTTTTTTCGAAGGACGTAGAGTATCTAAAACTTTAGAATAGTCCGATAAAATCCCCCCCTCGTTTCCTAAAATTTCTATTTTTTCAATAGACCTTACGTCCTTTAAAGTTATTTTAGAACCATTATAATTTCCTTTATCAGTACTTAACAACTTACTTAAATTTCTTTGATTTTTTGTTTGAAATAACTTCTCTTTTTCATAGAAATTTTCAATTTCATAACTAACCCCCAAACGAGGAATGGCGTAACAATTACTAAGTACAATTTGACAAACCAAAGTTAAATAACTGAATTGTGTTTTATTTTTTTTATTTATATTTTCATTTGATTTTATCATTGCATTTAGATACTCAATAATAATATCCTTTAAGTTTGAATCTTTAAATTTTTCCAATTCGGCTAGTTGTTTTTTTAACATTAAAACCGTAGCAATTTCTTCACATTCTGTTTTTGATTTGGTAAAAGGTTGTGGATTTAATCCTTTTATTGTGGTGTTTATTAAATCTCTGTACCATTTTTCAAGTTCAGTAGCATCTTTTGGTGCATTTTTTGTTTTAACACCCATCAATGAAGTTAGTTCATCTATATTAAAAGTCGATGAACATTTACCTAAGTTTTCGTATGCAAAATAATCAAAAGCATAAATCCCACCCCACGAAGCAATTATTGTTTGTAACATTGATGGTTTTAACAACCCATTTTCGACCAAGTTTCCAAGAAGTTTAATAATTCCTTTTGACCCTGCTTTTTTCAAAACGGCAGATGTTGCTTGATTCAATGTTTCATTAATTACTATTTTTTCAATCTTAGGGTCCGTAGCAATTCTTTTTAAAAATCTTCGTTCAGCTCTTGTTAGTAATTTTGGAGTGTTTTTCTGTTTTTCTAAAAGTTTAACGATAACCTCACCTTCACTTTCACCCTTTGTTGCTAATTTCATAACATCTGAAAATTCATTCAAACCTCTAAGTTCATTTAAAGGTACAAGGGCAAAAATCAAAGATATTCCTGCCATATATGGGTCATCATCATATAAATAATACAACCCACTGTCAATAATTTCGAACACACTACCTAACGCCACCCCAAGTCCAGGAATACCAAGGTTAACAAACTGTGAAATTAATGATAAGGCGGGTAAAATCCAATGTAATGCATTAACAATTTCACTACTTGTTGGTCCTCCTTCAGTGGTTTGACCAAAATCCAACATTATTTGATTATCAATATCTGAATACTTGTTAATAGCGGACCCTTGTTTATAATAATTACCACTTAACCTTTCTAAAAAAGAACCTTTAACGTTTGTAACATTTGGTTTGTAAATCATGTTAACTTTTTGTATTGAACGTAAAGCAGTTGCAGCATTACCTTCAAAAAATTTATAAAAGAAAGTCCATGGATAAGGGTCAAAATAATAACTTTGACCATTTGTTCCCATAGAGTTTTGTAGTTTTCCAAAATCAAAATAAAAATCTCTGAGTACAAACGTATTGAATGGTTTTCTACCGAAGTCAAATTTTTTTGTCTCGAATTTATTATAGTCAACTTTTCTATATTCTTTTGCTCCTTGAACTTGTCTTTTTAGTTCGTCTATCATAGTGTCGTCAAACTTAGTAAATTTTTGAGTTCCTCCGCTACCCCCTAACACACTAACTTGTAATTCAGCGGGTACGGTTCCTTTCCCAACTGCATCATAGACGGTTTCTGTTAGTTTTCTTGTAACCAATAACGCCATGTCATTAAGAGCCTCAAATCTATTATTGTATCCATAAGGGTATTTATTACTACCCCCATTACAACCATAACGCATTAATGGTATTACACCAGCATCGTAAAGTAATCCTCTAACCTCTGCGGATTCTTTACTATCACACCAAACTGTTTTTTGTGGTTCCGTATCTTCAGATATAATATTATAATTTTCTTTTTTTAATATTATCAAATTATTATTAATTGTATTTTCTGACAATGTTTTACCCCTATCAAAATTGATAAGTGATAATTGTCTTAAAATTTCTTCATGTAAATTATCTTTCATAAACTATGTTTTATATTTACCAGTTTTACCAAAAGTTCTTCCTGATGACCATTTTTCACCAGCCTTATTCAACATGTTTCCCTTTCCTCTTGTTACTTTATCTTCTTTTTTACCACCTAAAGAATTTGCAGGTCCTCTAGCAACACCTGTTTCCCATTTTTCTATCGAAGGGTAACCTGTTGATGCTCCACCTCCACCTGATGCCGTTGCAGCACCTTCCTCATCTTCTAAAATGTCAGATTCATCAAGTTCAACTTCTTCATCTTTTTTTTCTAAAAGCATCAAACTTAAAATTCTATTTATATTTTCAACTAACACTTTCATTTAAATTGTTGTTTTGGGAGTTTTTTTGGGTATATAATATAATATTCATTAAGAAAACTAATTAGTTCATCTTCATTAGTTATATAATCATAGTCATCATTTTCCCACTCATCTATCTCATCAGATATGGTTTCATATATGTTTAAATTTTTGGTTTTATCGTAACCAAACTCCTCAAAAAAACTATATTCAATAACATCTTCTCTAACAACTTCATCCTCATCATCAATAAGTCTAAATTCAACATTAATCAAATTTTGAACTTTATCAATATGATGTGATATTACCTCGCAAACTTCCATTTTATTTATTTATATAAAAATTTATTACACGTTTTACAGATTCTTCTATATTATCAATTTTATTTTGTAAATCTTCATCGTCATCCACTAAATCATCAAATTCTTCATCATCTTCTAATTCAAAAACATCTACAGGTCCTTTTGATTTAAATCGGTATGCTGGTTTTTGATTATTAACGTTATAAAAAGTCATTGACTGTTGAGGTCCTCCTGATTCAAAATCATAAGCCGGTTCAATTTCATCATAATTTAATGGTTTTGCCGTAATTTCATTTATTTTATGATTTTGATAAACTTTAACCGTATTGTTGTTTGTTACAGTTACTCCGTTTAAGTCTTTTCTATCATCATACACTGTTAATGGATACATATTACCATTAACATTTTGTGTTGCATATCCATCATAAACTGAAGAATGTTGTCTTATAATATCTTGTTTTTCATTATCTGAAAGTTTAACTGGTCCTCTCATTCTATTTCTTTATTTAAAAATTTATTTGCTTCAGACATCCAAAACTGTTTGGCTGTTGTTGCTAATCTAATCATAGTTTTTTGTACGTCTTTTAGACTATATTTTATTTCTTTGTTATCGAGGTATTCCATAGAAGCTCTTATAAACAAATTATAAATATCCTCTGAACGATTGATGAGTCTTTTAATAAGTATCTCTTTTTCCTTATCTGGTTTTATGTGATAACTTTGTAACTTGAAAAAGTCCCGTATATAATCAGGCCCCATCAATAAAAACTTACCCCCTTCCATTGCCATGTTGTGAGAACCAATTTGTCTTTCAAGTTCTAAAAACTCATAAACTTTTTCCAATTCTTTTTTAGAAAAAACGGCAAGAAAATCACCTTTTGAAATTAAATCATCAAGATTTTTAAAGTCAATTTCTTGAATATTTTCAATCTTAGAATCTTTATCAAATATCCAAGCATCTGTCTCAGGTAATAAACTTAATTTACTAATAGGGTTTCCATCTTCATCAAACCATTGAACATTATACATATATCCTAAATCTTTTGGAGAAAATTTTGGTGCATTTCCAATTTCTAAAACTTCACCTTTAGTTCCCGGACCCAATGTTTCTCCATCCATATAGACAAGAACAATTCTATCCCCCTTTTTTAATTCAGGATTTAATTTACTCATAACAATAAATACTTAGCACAATGTAATACTACAAAATCTATTTTAGAATTTGAATATATCCATAGTATTCTTTAATTTCGTCAGTTTCAGGAACCCCAAATCTCATAACCCAACTGTATACACCATCTTGACATCTTACATTATTATATGTTCCATCCCATTTTGCTTTAGTATCAAAACTTTCCCATACAGTTTCACCCCATCTATTGTATATTAAAAAATGAAATTGGTGTATATCAACTCCCGAAGTAATAATAGGTTGAAAGTACTGATTATATTGGTCATTATCAGGAGTGAATGTATTTGGAATATAAAAAATTTCATTTGGACATAACTCCAGGGTCACTATAAAGTTTTCAGGATTAGATACACAACCATTATCCCATCTAACAACTTGAAATTGAAATATACCATCTTGATTCCAAGTTATGTTTAGATTTTGTGATTGTGTTGTATCACCAAAATGGTACCACTCGTTATATCCTCCACTCGCTGAGTTTGCCCCAAATACATCCGTAATAGTATCTCCTTGACATATCTGATGGTACTCGGTGTTTTCACCAACAGTACCATTTGTTACAGGTATTAAATTTGGTCTTGGATAAACTTGAACTTGAATTGAATCAAAAAACCAACATCCAGATTGATTATAAGTGTAATAAACTGTATCAACACCAATAAACCCATTATCAGGACAATATTCACCTCCCCATACATTTAACCCTGCGAAAATACCGTTTGGAGGTGTCGCCATTAAATTAATACAATTATCATATTCGCAAAAAGGACCAACAGGTGTTATTTGAGGTAAAATGTTTAAAACATAAACGGTAAAAGTTTGTGGTTGACTTTGACATCCAATCTGATTTTCACCAATTACAGTTAATAAGTTTGTGTATAACCCACTACTAACACCATTCATATCTAAATTAATTTGGTTGGTTCCTTGTCCTTGAGAAATGTTTCCAACTAATGTTGACCAATTATATGTTAAATTTAGTGTTGGACTAGAAACATTATATTGATTTAGTAATGAATTAAAACACACTGTATCAGAACCCGTAATAGGATTGATAATAACTTGTGGTGGGTCATTTAAAACTGTTGTTTGAGTTGCAGGACAATTATTGGCATCAATTACCAAAACGGAATAATTACCTGAACAAAGATTTGTTGCGTTTTGAGTGTTTTGATTATTAGACCATAAAAAGGTATATGGCGCAATACCATCAATTAGGTTTACAACTGCAGAACCATCACAATACCCAAAACATGTTGGATTGGTTGGTGTTATTGTTGGTGATAGTAATGCTGCCGGGTCAATCAAAGTCGCAGACCCGTTGAAGTTGCAGTTATTTGCATCTGTTAAAGTAAAATTATACGTACCTTCACATAAATTATTTAAAGTTAAATTATTACCTAATCCTTTCCAATTTATTATAAACGGACCAACACCACCAACAGGTACAACGGTTGCAGAACCATTACAACTATCATTACAAAGGGGATTTGCCACTACAATGTTTGGTGTTGGTAAAACTGGTGTAGGTACTACATGTATTGTGTCAGGACCTAACCCAACTCCTTGTTGATTACAAGTAGACCAACCCGCATTGCAAGGTCCATATTCTAATTTACAAGTATAATAAGCTCCACCAATAGGAGGAGTTACTGTAATACTTTGACCTGTACCAATAGATACGGGATTTCCAACTTGATACCAAGTTAGTACAGGTAGAACCACGGGACCTGATGGTGTATATCGTCTTGCATCATTAACTGTGGTCCATTGTGTTGAATTTCGACCTGCAACCGTAACCGCTTGAGTTCCTGTAAGATTATGAATACCCTGAACTGCGGTCCCTTGAGCCCATTGAGGACAATTTGGTTTATTTGCAATATAGTTTTCGATTACATTTGTAGACTCGTATAATACGATATGAAAAGTACCTTGTAAATTGGTGCACGAATACATAGGAACACCAACCCAACTAACCACTAACTTTCTACATGGAGCAACTCCTTGAACTTGATACCTAATTTGACCTCCAATACCAGGATTCCAATCTTGCCAAGGACCCATAATACAATTTTTAGGAACTGCGGCGTTTGGTGTTGGGATTGCTAGTGATGCAAACGTTACTGGTTGAACCCCTGCACCTAACGAAACCCAACCATTTGACCCAATTCTAAATTGAGTATACGTTTGACCGTAATAACAAAAAGTGAAACCAATATTAAATACTCCTGATTGTGAGTCGTCAGTTAATTGAACCAAGGTTCCATTATTTGTTTGAGGAACATATGTAATTTGAGATACATTATAGTTTGATGTTCCATTTGGGTTTGAACCTTGACCACATTGTGAAAGGTCTGCAGTTAAAGTGGTTTGAGTTACACCACAAGGAAGATTTAAGTCAGGCCCAATAAAAGGACAATACTGCGAAAACGTGATAAATGTGATAAGGGAAAATATTAATGTAATGAACTTCATAGTTTTTATTTATAAATAGATTTTATGTTATATTAAAAAATAGACAATTTTCTTTTACAGTCAATTTTTTATTATATTGTGTATCTGTATATTTATTTAATATGACGAAGTTAAAGTTACTTGGTAGTCTTGTTGATACAATAAAAGAACAAGGGTTGGGTAGATACTCAGGCTTTTATGTTGCAACACCTCCAATTGAGGGTGAGGAGCCAATAGGTTATGATTATGATGAAAATGAACCGCTTACAGTGTCAGATGTTGAAAATTTTGGAGAGGTGACTGATGAGGAAGTAGAAGAAATTTCAAAACTTGAGACTTTTCCCGCAAAAGGAAAATGTCCATCTTGGTCACACTTATCTAAAAATGGTAAAAAAAATGGTGAGTTAAGTTCTTCTGAATTACAGACTTTAAAACATCATACAGAGCACCAACTAAGTGTTGAAGCCGCAAAAAACTTTGACAAATTAGAAGATAAATTTATACAAAAGTATGGTAGAAAAATAACAGATTTTACTGACTCATATAGGCCGTATAGTGTACAATGGAGCATTTTTGATTACAACCATTGTATAAAAACCGGTGAATTTAAAAAAATAAATTATCACACGTTTGGGGTGGCTAAACCAGGGACATCAAATCACGGGTGGGGAGAGGCTGTTGACATATTTGACGAAGATTGGCAAAAATTCGCTAAAGAACACGGAAAAAAATATGGTTGGTGTTGGGGTGAAAACACATCAGAACCTCACCATTTCACTTATGATTTAAGTTATTGTTCTTAAAAATTTGTAGATTAATAAAAAAAGTTTATTTTTGTATAAATAAATTAATCTATGAACACTACACCACAAAAAGAAGCCGAAGTTTATAAAAACTATCCAAAAAAACGTCTAAAAAAAGTAATCGCCACTTATAAGTTTTTTAAACTTTTAAATGACGATACTTTAAATTTTGTTTTTTCTTTTTTAACCGTTATTGTTCCTCAAATTTTAATTTTTGGTTTCAGTTTTGGAATTTTATTATTTTCAGTTTTATTTCACTTTTTTGTTTGTTGGTTATACATGGTGAAATATAAAAATATCAAATTAGTTACTGATGAGGAAAAAGAAGAAATCGTTGTAATTCTTAAAATTTTAAAAGATTACCTAAATTAATAGAAATATCTTTCATCCATTCCACCTCTTCTTCTTGAGGCCTTTTCATCTTCAAGATAATCTTTTGATGCTCTACCCTTAAAGTACATAATAACACCTAATACTGCAATATAAAATGCAAATGGCCCACAATATCTAGAACAACCAAAACTTTGAACAATGTCGTATACATTATCTAAAAATTCAAAATCAACGTGTCCTGGAATTTGAGATATAAATGCTAAACCAGCAACCCCCAATAAACCAACACCACCAAAGATATTTGCTCTTGCTATAATTGATTTGATTCTATCAAATTTTCCTTCAAATAGGTAAGATTCAGATACTACTCCAATAATATCTTCAATTTTTTCTGATGCCTTTTCTTCTCTATCTGATAGTTCTTCGTCTACACTATTTTCCAATTCATCTACAACTCTATCAATATTAATTCGTGAAGCCATTCTTGATAAATCACTTAGTTCATCATCGTCCATTTCAGGAGCAATCATCTCTCCAAATAATTTAGATACTTTTTTTGCAGCCCCCATAATGTCAAAATAACCACCTCTATCTTTGAAATCCATTTTCATAGACATTTCATCTTCCATTTCGTCTTTTGCCTCACGTACCATTTTTTTAATTAATCGGCTTAATTGAGCCTCATTTAATGTAAATTCAATTCTTCTTTTCATTTTTTTATTTTAAAAATCTTAGTTTATATATTGTCGAGTTTATTAACTCAATTATTGTATCAATTTGATTTTGTAAATATGAATCCTCACAACAATCTCTTAAGTTGTCAACTTGTTTACATAAATTTTTCATGTATTCACAAGTTTTTTCAGTACTTTGCCAATCTTGTATTTCCATTGTTTCATAACCTTTTACAATACCATATTTTCCTTGGTAAGATTCAATTAAACCATCAACCAATGCATCCACACCTTCATAATAGTTTTGTGTTGCTTTATGTTCTGAATAAGATTGTGTTTGTAAATGTAGTGTGTGTACTTGTGTTTGCGAATGTAAAAGAATTGAGGCTAATTTTGAAAAATCACCTGAAACACCCTCGTCACCCATTGACTCATCTTCCATTTCAAAATCTTGCATTTCAAAATCTTCCATTTCTTGTTCACTCATAAGATTTTTTATGTTGAACTTTCTATTTAATAGTTGTTTTTTTGTAATCATATTTTTTTTATTTTATATTTATAAATATGTCGTTATTAAAAGAAGTGTATAGAATCCAAAAATTGATGAATATAACTGAATCAATAAATATGTCCAATTCTATATTTGAAAAGTTTGACATTGATGAGTTTAAAAATTTTCCACCTCCATCGGATGATAGTTCAGAAACAAAAAAAGAAATTGAGTTTTTAAAAAGTATTGATTTAAAACAAAAATTTGTTCAAAAAAAAGATGACATTGAAGGTAATTTTATGGAACTATTAAAAAAACATGGAATAAATGAAAAAAAATTAGTTAATAAATTATCCAAGGATGTAAGAAAAATAATTTTAGAACTTAAATTATTTTATAAAAGACCAAGACCTTTTAGGTTGGATAGTAAATTGAATGATAGATTATTAAAATCAATGGAAGGTTTTGCATACCCATCGGGTCATTCAACACAATCACATTTATTATATTATGTTTTATCTGAACTATATCCAAATTTAAAAAAAGAATTATTGAAAGTAACTGAAGATATTGTTTTTTCTAGACAAATGGCAAAAGCACATTACCCTTCAGATATTAAATTTGGAAAAAAACTTGCAAAATCTTTGTTTGATTATTTGAAAGAAAACAAATTGATTAAATTAAATCAGGAATGATTTTTTCTTCAACAAAATATTCAACTTCATCAATAAGTTGACCTAGTTCATCACTTAAAAACGCCCCTTCATCTCCTTCTGGTTTTGAAGATGGGTCATTTGCATCATATGTTAAAAAGTCACCAGTGTCCTCAACAAAATCTAACATACCCAAGGTTTTGTCTTCATCAACTACAATACACCCTATCCATTCTCTATTATCCCACATTACAGTTCCAAAC
>Ga0164295_10000639_pt1 | contig 29442 bp, 21 predicted proteins | sample GEODES006metaG_FD_111798 | JGI IMG/M metagenome (GOLD analysis project Ga0164295, IMG submission 111798) | Oligotrophic lake water microbial communities from Sparkling Lake, Wisconsin, USA - GEODES006 metaG | ecosystem: Environmental > Aquatic > Freshwater > Lake | place: USA: Sparkling Lake... | reverse complement strand
CGACGTGGCCAACACGCCGGCGACCGACATGGAGCCGTCTCCGGCGGAACAACTGCTGGCCAAGGCGGAGAAGTTTGACAGGCAGGGAAAGCTTCCAGAGGCGCGGGATGCGTTGCGGGAGGCTGTAAAACTCGATCCCAAGCTGACGGTGGCCAATCTGGCGTTGGGCGTTGTGCTGCGACGCCTGGGGGATCTGGAGGGAGCGGTCGAAGCCTGTTCAGCGGGAATCCGCGTCGATCCGCTCGACTCAGAACTCTATCTGCGGCGTGGGATCGCCTGGTATCACCGCGGCCTCCACGGAATCGCGCTTGAGGATTTTGAGGACGCCTCAGGCATCGCCTACGACGATCCCCGACCGGAACTCTGGCGGGGCTTGACGCTCATGCAATTGGGCCGCCCGCTGGAGGCCATCAATGCCTATGCGGCTGCGATTCGGCGCGATCGGACGTTCATGATTGCCTACCTCAACCGCGGCACCGCCTACCTGGCGACGGGCGAGGCGGCCAAGGCTGAATTCGACTTCGATCTGGCCCTGCGGCACGATCCCCGCGATGTGCGTGCCTGGTTCAACCGCGGCGTCGCGCTGGCCCAGCAGCGGAAATATCAGGACGCGATCAAGTCGTATGAGATGGCACTGAAGATTGATCCCTCCCATGTGGGTGCCCGCCGTAATCTGGAAGCCGCCCGGAGCCGACTGGGCAGTCGCTCGGGCGGTGGCATTCCATCTGCCGCATCCTCCTCCACGAGCTCGGCCGGAAGCTCCCTGCAGGGACCGCAGCAGGGGGTTGAAGTGCTGCGTTCGCCACCGCGGGCTGTGGGGCTGTAGCCCGCGGTTGCCCCGCAACTCAGGGCGCTGATTGGGGAGTGGAAGAGGCGGGAACGCGCAGCACCGTGGCGGTCAACTCCCCTTCCAGCCCCAGCGGCTCAAGCACCGCTGTGAGCAATTGCTCGCGCGACACGTTTTCCACCCGGCAGCGCACGATCTCCTCCGGGGCAATTCCCACCGCCTGAAGTTCCTGCCGCTGAAGTTGCAGCTCGACACCAAAACGCTGGGCGAGCGTGGCCAGCACCTCCTCCAGCGGCGCCTCCACCCGGAGGGAGAAGGCTTCTGTCGGTGCGTTGAGCGGCTTTTTTTTCTCAGGCTTCGTGGCCCGATTGTGCGGGGGGGACGCAGCGGAGTGTGCACCAGACCGCGAGGGGCGACGGGGCCCGGCGGAGGGCAGGCTCTCGGACGGGGGGGCTAGGGGCACAATTCTCAACTCTGGTCTACCCGCAGTGGAGGTGGGTGCCGACCAGTCGACTCGAAAATCGTAGTGCGCCAGGAGCAGATCGAGCCGGTCGGCGAGAGACAGGGGAGGCAATGCCATTGCCGGCAGATGGTCGTGGGGAATGGTCTCCACGCCCGCCAGCGACAGCCCCCCTTGTCCGGCTGCGCCGGCGAGCAGATCGCGCGGGCGGGCTCCTGCCGGCCAGGCCCAAGCCTCCTTGTGGTGCGCGAGCGCCCGCAGTCGCGGAGGGAGCGGGTTGAGGGCCGTCGTGCGGATTCTCTGCGCGTGGTGCAGCGAATCTGCCTGCCCCAGAGGAACCAGGCGGAGATACGAACCCAGATCGGCCACCTCGGCGCCAGCTGCCTCGGCCACGCGTTCCAAAACCGCGGCGAGGGGCTCTCCCTCCGCAGTGAGCGTGATGCGTGTGCCAGGGTCAATGCGGCGATCGCGAACCACGCCCACGCCGGCAATGGTCGCCAAGCGCTCCAGCACCGCCTCCAGTGGTAATGCGGTCCACACCACCGTCACCGGCGCACTCGCAGCGGGAGCCGCGGCCGGTGCGGGAGCAGGTATCTGGGCCAGTGCCTCCTCCATCAGGCAGGCCGCGGCTCCGCTGACGCACCATGCCCAGACCCACCAGCGGGCGCTGCGGCTGGACCGCAGGCTGGAGGGAGAGGAGGCTGCGGAAGGGAGCACTGTGGGCATCGCTGGAGAATTCGCAGAGGAGGGCGAAGGGGGCGCTCAGGATGGAGTGGAGTATAGTAACGCAGATTCTGGCGGCGGTCGCCACGGCCCCTTTATCGAGCAGTTCCATGACGCCTCTTTCCTGTGCTGAGCGATGCGTTGTGGTGCTCGGCGGCGGCATCAATGGGGCGGCCCTGGCGCGGGAGTTGACGCTTTCGGGGGTGACGGTGGCGGTGGTCGACTCGGGAGACATCGCCTCAGGCGCTACGGCCTGGTCGACTCGACTCGTACACGGGGGTTTGCGTTATCTCGAGCATGGCGAGGTATCGCTGGTGCGGGAAAGCCTCGCGGAGCGGGATCGCCTCGTGCGGCTGGCTCCCCATCTGGTGCGGCCGCTGGAGTTTTACCTGCCGGTGCAGGCCCGCTGGGGTGGGCTCTTCTCGGCGGCCGCCGGTCTCGTGGGATGGGGGACGCTGGCCCGGGCCTGGCGGGGCACCCGCGGCCGCGGCGCTTGGACGGTGGGGCTGGGGCTGTCGCTGTACGACCTGCTGTCGGTTGGCTCAGCCTGGCCGCGGCACCGGATGGTGCGGGCCGGGAGCGGGGGCCTGCCGGCGGTGGATGCCAGCCGGTTTCCGCTGGCGGGGATCTACGCTGATGCTCAGATGCTTTTTCCCGAGCGCTTCACCGTCGAACTGCTTCTCGACGCGCAGCAGATCGCCGCCGCAGCGGGAACCTCCTTCTCAGTACACACCCACTCCTCCGTCCGGATGACAAAGGATGGCATGCTCCACATCACGTCAGATCGGGCTGCCGGCCGGAACACCACGCTGCGCCCCGCAGCGCTCATCAACGCCACCGGCGCCTGGGTTGATCGCACGCTGGAGCATCTTCTCCCCGCACTGGCTGATGACCCACAGCCACTGATCGGCGGCACGCAGGGAAGCCACCTCGTGGTGCGGTCTCCGGGGCTGCGGGAGGCGCTGGGGGAGAGCGGCGTGTATGCGGAAGCGGATGATGGTCGGCCGGTGTTTGTGCTGCCGTTTGGCCCGGGGTTGGTGTTGGTGGGAACCACCGACATTCCCTTTTCTGGTGATCCAAACGACTCCCGCACCAGCGTTGCGGAAATTGCCTATCTCTGCGCCGCGGTGGGCCGACTGTTTCCGCTCCACACGCCTCTCCCTGAGCAGATCCAGCAGCATTACTGCGGCGTGCGGCCATTGCCGGGGCCGGGCTGCAGCGGCGGGAGTGGAGCCACGCCGGGCGCGATCACACGCCGACACCTGCTGGTGCGCCGCCCCGGCGGGCCGGTGCCGATCTGGTCGATCGTGGGGGGCAAGCTCACCACCTGCCGCAGCCTGGCCGAAACCGCGGCGGCTGAGGTGTTGCGCTGCCTCGGGCTGCCCGTGCTGACCACCTCCCGCGAGCGTCCGTTGCCCGGAGCACCAGCGATTCCAGCGACTGCGCTTCTGGCCAGCGCCGCCGCCAGCGCCCAGCAGGCGGGCCTGGAGCCAGCGGCGGCGCTGCAGGCCGCAGCAGAGGGGGTGGCCTTATTTGGGGCCAGGGCACCGTTGCTGCTGGCTGAGTCGGGACAAGCGGGGGAGCGTGGAAAAATCGTGCGGGGCACATCGCTGCCGGTGGGGATCGTGGGGGCCTGCGTGCGCCGGGAATGGGCGACCGATCTGGAGGATGTGATCGAACGCCGGTTGATGCTGGTGTTTGCCGAAGGGCTCACCCGCGGCACGCTGGAGGATGTGGCGCAGGGATTGGTGGAGGCAGGAGTGCTCGAGCCTGAGGCGGCCGCCGCCGCAGTAACACAATGCCTCGAACGGTTGCTGAGCCGGTTTGGCAGAAAACTCGACTTTTCCAAACCGGAGCCAGAATCATGACTGCCGCCGACAACCGGTCTGGGGCCACCTACGTGCTCGCCCTCGATCAGGGCACGACTTCCAGCCGAGCGATTCTCTTCGACCGCGCGGGGGCGGCGGTGGCGATCCGGCAGCAGGAGTTTCCCCAGCATGTGCGCGCTGGCGGCAGCGATGATCAGGGAATCGTCGAACATGATCCAGAAGAGATCTGGCGGTCGCAACTCGAGTGTGCCCGCGGCGTGCTGGTGGAAGCGGGCACCTCGGCCGGGAGCGTGGCGGCGATCGGCATCACCAACCAGCGGGAAACGACCGTGCTCTGGGAGCGGGCCACGGGGCGGCCGGTGGCGCCGGCGATCGTCTGGCAGAGCAGGGTGTCGGCTCCCATCTGCCAAAGGCTCAAAGAGCGCGGGCTGGAGGAGGTGGTGCGCCGCCATACCGGTCTGCTGCTCGACCCCTATTTTTCCGCCACCAAGATTCTCCACCTGCTGGAATCGGTGCCCGGCCTGCGCGCCCGCTGCGAGGCCGGGGAGATCCTCTTCGGGACGATCGACACGTTTCTCATCTGGCGACTGACCGGCGGACGCGTCCATGCCACCGATCCAACCAACGCCAGCCGCACGCTGCTGTTTGACATCGACACGCTGCAATGGAGCGACGAACTTCTTGCGCTCTTCGAAATTCCCCGGCAGATCCTCCCGGAAGTGCGCCCCTCCAGTGGCTGGTTTGGTCAGACCGATCCCGATCTGCTGGGAGCGGCGCTCCCCATCACCGGGTGTGCGGGAGATCAGCAGGCCAGTGCCTTTGCCCAGGGCTGCGTGCGGCCCGGAATGGCCAAGATCACCTATGGCACAGGCGCGTTTCTGGTGGTGTCGACCGGCAGCGTGCGGGGCCCCAGTCCTGCCGGGCTGCTCACCACTGTGGGCTGCGGCGGCGCAGCACCGCCGGGCGTTACATACGCGATCGAAGGGTCGGTCTTCGTGGCCGGTTCGATTGTCGGTTGGCTGCGGGATAGCTTGGGAATCATCACCAGTTCGGCCGAAATTGAGGCGTTGGCCCGGAGTGTGCCCGATACCGGGGGCGTGGTGGTGGTGCCGGCCCTGACGGGATTGGGAGCCCCCCACTGGGATCCTGCCGCCCGCGGTCTCATCATCGGGCTTTCCCGTGCCACGACCTCCGCCCACATCGCCCGGGCGGCGCTGGAGGGGATCGCCTCTTCGGTAGCCGACGTCGTGCGGGCGGTGGAGCAGGGGGGAGGAGCGGCGCTGCAGCGCCTGCGGGTGGATGGGGGGGCCAGCGCCAACGATCTGTTGATGCAGATGCAGGCCGATGTGCTCGGGCTGCCGGTGGAACGGCCCGCCGCCTTGGAGACCACCGCCCAAGGGGCCGCCCTGCTCGCGGGATTGGCGGTGGGATTTTATGCCGATACGGAGACTGTGGCGGGGGCCCGCAGCGTGGAGCGGGTGTTTGTACCGGCAGCAGATCCCCAATCGCGGCAGCGGGGGCTGGCGGCCTGGAGCGATGCCGTGAAACGCGCCGGGGGCTGGGCTGTGCCCCGGGGCTGATTCAGGCCCGCCATTCACTCCGGGCCGCTCCGGCGACTCACTTCACCGCGGAGACGGTGGGCCGTTCGGCGACGATCACCCGCTCGGTGTAGCGCTGCGGATTGGCGGCAAAGGCATTGCGTGTTTCGGGGCTTGAAAACAGATAGATCCGTTGCTGGTAGGTGACGCCATACCGCCGCAGGCCCGGCGTCTGCTTACCGGTGTCGAATGCCACGACCGGATCGTCTCCCGACAGCGTGGGAGCGTAGCGGTCGGGGCCGGCCAAAAAGGCCTGCTGCTGGTCGGCACCGGCAAAGAGGTAGGTCCGGCCACGGTGTCGCGCTCCCCACTGGGGACGCCCTTCCACCCACTGCCCCCGGTCGATCAGCGTCACCGGGCAATACCCCTCCAATCCCAGCGGGAGCGAGCCGACGGAGTCGGTCGCGGCAACGGCGACCGCCGCGGGTGTCGACGGCGTTGACGTCGATGGTGGCGAGGGGCCGGCCACTGGCGCCTTGGCAGGCTTTTTCGTGAAGGAACCGAAGGGGTTGGGAAGCCCTGCCAGCATCGATTTGGACGGACTGGCGGCGGGAGGATTTTTGGGCGGGGCCGGCGTCGGAGGGGCGGTGACGGAGCTATCGGCGAGGGGATAGGTGGGAAGTTTGAGCCATGATCGCATGTTGCTGTTCATGCTGCTGAGCATCGACTTCGGCTTCTTCTCCTCGGGGGGGGAGGCGGGGGAAACCGCCGCCGGAGGCGTGGCGGTGATGGCCGCCGCCGGAGGAGCCGGGGGAACCGCGGAGATAGCCCCCGCGGTAGCGCCACCCATCCAGGGAGCCGTGGGCTGCGATGTCGGCGCGGGCTGCGGGGCTGCAGCCGGCGCAGTGGCGGCGAGGCCAGGCGTCGGGAGAGCCCCTTGGGGAGCCTGGGCCCGCGGATCAGCGGTTGGCGCCGGGGTCGCCGGGGCAACTGGTGGGGGGGCGGTGTCTTGGGGGCGGAACGAACTCAGCGGCCGGTTGGTCTGTTCTGCCATCCAACCGGAAGGGGGTGCAGAAACCGTGGCTTCGGGAGCGGCGGCTGCCGGGACGGGAGGAGCCGCGGGGAGCGCTGCCGCAGCGGCCGTCAGGGGAGGCACTGAAGCCGAGCCAGAGAGTGCTCCCGAGGCGTCCTGGGCTGCTCGGCCTGCGGCGGCAACGAATCCGGCTGATGAACTGGGGCAATCGAAGCGGGCCAGCACGCGGTCTTGAGCGTCGATCACGCAGGCGGTGGGGAGATGCGCCACCCCCAGACGGCGGGTGGTTGCCGGATCGACGTCCACATCGATCCGCACCGGCTCATAGCAGGCCGTCAGCAGCGCCACGGCATCCTCGCTGCCGAGGAACGTTTTCTCCATGTTGACGCTGGCTTCGCTCCAGCTGGCCACAAACACGATCAGCACGGGGCGATGGCTGATGAGCGAGGCAGCTTTGGCTTGGGCCAGATCGGGATGCCAGGGGACAGCGGCCGCTGCGGCCAGTGGCGAGCAGAAATTCCCGCACAGCAGGCCGACGAGGAGGGCCGCAGCCGCTCTGGAAAGCCTGACGGGGAGAAGAGGCAGCGGAGCCCGGATCGTGCGCATATGCATAGGTGATGCCTTCCAACAGACAAACTCATCCGGCCGGATATCGGCTGGTGACGATTCCCCGGGTTGTATCGGTTGCCCGGAGGGCAGAAATCGCGTCAAAGTTCCCCCGGTTTCCTCAGCCGGAGAGGGGGCTTGGGGTACGGCAGAAAAAGTGAAAATGGGGGCAATCGGCCTGATGTCCAGCGATTTTCCCGCACCACAGCCCCATTTTTTCAGCCGGCTTGACAGTTTGAGGGCGGGGCTTGATACTGCACGCATTGATGAATCCACTATTCGGGAAGCCTTTTGATAGGTCTTCGGGTGGTTCAGGCATGTGCCTCGGTCGAACGGTTTTCGCCGGTTTTCCGGGGTGCGTCGGGGGATCGCGGGTTGAGCTTCGGCTCCCTCGGGTGGTTGGTTCGCAACCGATCGCTGTGGTGCGGCTGAGGACCAAATGAGGTCTTCAGCGTTGACCTGATCCGACGGGTTGCAACTCGCCGATTCCCGTTCTCGGTGGGATCCTGTTCTGGTGCACTGGAAACAGAGAGTGCGAACGTGGTTCTGGGAACGGGATCTGGCAATACAGGCTTGGAAAAGTGCTGGCTGGAAAATAGTGGTCTTCAGTGCTGGTGCGGGCTTTCATCCCGCCCCGGTGCTCCTAGTGTGTCCCTCGCTCCGGCGTGTCTGAGACCGGGATGGCTGAGACCGGGGTCTAAACGTTTGAGGACCGTTGGTTGATCGACTGCTCCGCACAGGGCGTTGGCCGGTGCGGGGGGTTTCGAGTGGTTCAGAAGGCTGCAGGCCCTTGGGCTTGGGTTTTCGTCCCGATTGAGGTGCGGCTGGGAATCCTCGGTCGGTGGTGCTGTTCCCTTGAGGGGGTCCGCTGGCACCAATCGAACTCTGCTCGTTTCCCGAATGCAGGCTCGTCGCAGGCTGTGTTCGTCCGCCGTCGGCGGATGCACGGAAGATGTTCCTTCAATGAGAATGTGTTGAATTTATGTCGAAGCGGAGGAGATCGAGGTCGCACGGCCGGCAGGGTTTTGGACCCCAGGGCGGCGGCGGTGGTCAGGGAGGGCCGCCTGGATACGGTCCTGGTGGGCAGGGACAGCAGGGCCAGTCTGGGCAGGGTGGCGGCTATGGCGGGAGACGTGGCCGCGGTCGCTATCGGCGCGGGAGCGGCGGTGGCGGTGGTAGCGGCGGCGGCGGCGGGCAGAACATTGCCGGTGCCGGTGCGGTCGGCATGGACAGCGAGGGGATGCGGCCGCCGGAGATGGAGTCGGAAGTCACCGAAAATGGTGAGCCGATTCCGCTGGAGCCTGGGCATGGCGTGCTGGAAATGCACCCCAATGGCTACGGGTTCCTGCGCAATCCCGACACCAACTATGCCCGCGAACGCATCGATCCATTCGTTCCCGGCACGATGATCGAGCGCTATCGGCTGCGCGAGGGAGTGGCGATTAAGGCCATGGTGCAACCCGGTCGCCGCCAGCAGGGGCCGCGGGTCAAGGAGATTCAGGAGGTCGAGGGGATGGCCCCCGATGCCTATGCAAGCGTCAAGCAGTTCGACCAACTGACGCCGATCAATCCGGAAACATGGCTCCGCCTGGAAACTGGCCAGCAACCGCTGACAACACGGATCATGGATCTGCTGACTCCGCTGGGGAAGGGGCAACGCGCCCTGATCGTCGCCCCACCGCGGACCGGAAAGACGGTGCTTCTGCAGCAGGTTTCTCAAGCTATTTCCACGAACCATCCCGAACTGTCGTTGGTCATGCTTCTGGTCGATGAGCGGCCGGAGGAAGTGACCGACATGCGCCGCACCGTCAAGGGTGAGGTGATAGCCAGCAGCCTCGACTGCGATGTGGAAAGCCACGTCCGTCTGTCGCAATTGGTGATCGAGCGCTGCAAGCGGATGGCCGAGACTGGCAAGGATGTGTTTCTGCTGATGGACTCCATCACCCGGATGGCCAGAGCCTTCAATAAGTGGGTCGGCAACACCGGTCGGACCATGAGCGGTGGAATGGATATCAAAGCGCTCGATATCCCCAAGAAGCTCTTCGCCACGGCGCGGCTCTTCGAGGAAGGGGGATCGCTGACCATTGTGGCCACGGCCCTCATCGATACCGGCAGCCGGATGGATGAGCTGATTTTTCAGGAGTTCAAGGGCACCGGGAATATGGAACTGGTACTCGATCGAAAGCTGGCCGACCGTCGCGTGTGGCCATCGATCGACATTTCCCAGTCTGGCACCCGGCGCGAGGAAAAACTGCTCGACCCCGACACACTCCATGCCGTGAACATGCTGCGGCGGACGCTGTCGAGCATGCACCATGTGGACGCGATGGAGCAACTCACCAAGCAACTTGCCAAGTTCAAGAGCAACCGCGAATTCATTTCGCTGATTGCCAGTTCACGCAGCAATGATTGACGCCGCGGCAAGGCTACGAACGCTTGGGCTTAGGGCCGGGTTGGGGAGCGTCTGGGCCGGTCGTGCCTTGGAGAGCCGTGGTTCCGACGCGGCTGAGCCAGTAGGAATATTGCGGGTCGCCGCAGCGGAAGGCGAAGACGGCGTCGGGCAGTCGATGGCTGCCGGTCTCTTCCGAGTGCACTCTCACGACAACGGTGCCGTCGCCGCGCTGGGCGACCGTAACCCGTTGGTCGGGAAGGTGTGCGGAATCCATTTCAGGAAACCTGGCAGAGGCTGGGGCTGTGGCTATCTGGCAGAAGGCTGGCTGCCGAGGGGGGCCGTGGCTCACCGGGGTACTAAAAAGTATGCCAGTCCGGGGCGGATCAATCCAGTGGTTCCTGCTGGGGAACGCTCGAACCCCCCACGGCCAACCCGGCCAGAGGCTGCGGCCATCCCGTACGGCTGCTCATTTTTGCTATTCTGGATGTCAGATTCCCCTTATTTTCGGGATAGTTGCCCGGTCAGGAGTGCAATCGTATGACGCCCTATGCGTCCCTCGCCGACGATTTCTACGTCAACATGAATCTGGCCACGGAGATGGAACTGCCCGGTCAGCGGGAGACGATCCTCCATTTTTTCGAATGTGTGCAGAAGAAATATCCCTCGATGCGGAAGTTCTACTGCCGCGACAAGCGGGATTTTGTGCTCGAGGAAGACAAGGATCAGGGGCGGTATCGCTGGGCGGCAGTGGAGACCAAGCGGCTTTGCTCCGGGCAGGTCAATCCCCCGTCGCTGGAGGCCGTGCTCGACCAGCACCGCCTGGTGCTCGATCTTGCCCCTCCGCTGCTTTCGATCAGTCCGCTCGATTGTGAAGCGCTCGATCTGCTGTTTGGTTTCGACTTCGCCTTCCGCGGCAACCACAACGCCTTGCTGGCCGAGGCCTTGGGCGTGGGATCAGCGTTCGATCGCGTGGCCGAAATTCCCGGGGGCCGGGTGATCAACTACGAGCCATCGCTCACCATCTCACTCGACGAGGATTGCCGTGTGCAGGTGCGTGTCAGCACCGAAACCCGCACGAATGCCTTTCAGGTGCGCACCGGTGAGTTCGCCGAGGAGCAACTCAGCGTGTATGTGACGGCCCGGCAGTATGGCAGCCTCGATCCCCAGATGAGCTATGTCGAAGCGATCAACCGGCTGGCCAAGGTGGCTCAGGAAATTGTCGATTCCTGCGTGATCGAACAGATCCTCCGTCCGCTGGCCAGGACGATCGCCCTGAAATAACAGGGGCGTGGTCGGGCTGTGGAACGCATTCGACTTCCCTGGAAAGCCGGCTGCGGGACGGCAAAAGTTTCGTCGCTTGGGCCGCAGTGGCCCTGCGCTCACAAAAAGTTCGCCGATCCCTCCGCCTCCGTCGCTCTGTACGGGAAAATCGCTCTAGCGACCCCCGCGGCCGCCGCGACCACGGTCGTTATCGTCGGCGCGGGGAGGGCGGCTGCGGGCATCCAGATTGCCGGCAATCACAATTCCGATCGCTTCGACCCAGCTGGGAACATCGAGCACTGAGCTGAGCCCGCTCTCGGCCAGGATGTCGTCCTCTTCGGAATGACGGGTATCGCGACGGGATGGGCGTTCCTGGGCGGCATCCTCGATGCCGAGGAAATCCAGGCCTTCGTCGTCCTCGTCTCGGCCACCTGCCACCGGGGCGAAATCATCCGATCGGCCACGGGAAAGGCTCGATGACGAGCGCGTTTCGGTCGCCGGATCGCTGCGGCGACCGCGCCGCTCGGGGCGCCGTCTCCGCCGTTGTGCCCCGTCGCGTGGCTCGCCGTCCCGTGCTGCCGGAGCCGCACCGCCAGCCTCGCCGGTAGACTGACGGGGAGTTGCCGCCCCGCTGCTTCCTTCGCGCCGGTCACCGCCGCGGCCACGCCGCCGCCGGGGCCGCCCTGCGGCATCGCGTGATTCATTCCCTTCGCCCCGGGGAGTGGGGGCGGCACGCTCTTCTTCGGGGGTGCGAGGGGGTGTCGAGCGACCATAGCCGCCCGGGAGCGGTTCGTCGTCGTGCAGGTCGTCCACCGACCGGTCGCCTGGCCCTGAGCCGTTGAGGCCATGGTCGTTGGGATCGCGCTCGGTCGACAGCCGTTCTTCGCGGAGACGATCCCGCGAGGCTGATTTTCTGCGGCGGCCGCCGCGTCGCCCACGCCGCCGGCGCGGTTCCCCCTCGGTTCCTGCAGGTGCGCGCTCGCCCGACTCTCCCGCTCTTTCTCCGCCGCTTTCTCCGCCGCTTTCTCCGCCAACACGCTGCTCGGGAAGCCGCGATTCCTCGTCGCCGCCGGTCCTCTCGGTGGGAGGGAGCGGCCTGCGCTGGCCTCGGCCTCTCCCGTCTGACCGGGGCTGGCTGTCGCGGGGCCGGCTCCCCTGAGATGGTTCGCTGCCGGCACCGAAATCACTCCGGAATTCCCGATCTTCAGGCAGTGAGTCTGGGTGAGGGTCGCCCGGGCCGCGCTCCGCGCGCTCTTCCTCCGCTTGCTCAGGCCGGGGGCCAGCGACACCGTCGCCACGCCGGCCTTCATCGCGGCCGTCACGCCCACCGCGTCCCCGTCCACCACGGCGGCCGCGGCGCCGCCTGCCACCACCCGAGCGTCCCTCCTCGCGCGAAGAAGAAGAGGCTGCTTCGCCCCCTTCGCGGTTGGCGGCAGGCTGGCCTTCTGGGTCGCCCGGGGAATACTCGCCGCGTGCCGGTGCGTCCTGGCGTGGCGGTGCGTCGCCACGGGGTTGTGCGTCGTGGCGCGGCGGGGCGTCGCTGAAGGACCGCGATGCTGTCGGAAGCCGACGCTCACCCTCACCCTCGCTCCCGCGGGCTGGCCCCTGGTTTTCCCGTTGGCCGCCGCGCTCCGGACGCGGTGGAGCGGAGCGATCCGACCGCATCTCCGGCGTCTGTGCGGCTGGTGCCCGCTCGGGCGGGGCCGGACGGGGCGGGGCTGCTGGGCGGGCTGGAGGTTGATCGCGAACCGGTTCCAGCCCCAGATGCGCGGCAATTGTGCCCCAATCGGACGAGGCTGGTGAGCCGGCTGGCGGTTTGCGTTTGGCTTCATCGCGGCGGGGAGGGGCCGGCGGCGGTGAGGCAGGCTGCGGGTGGCGCTCCGCCTGTTCTTTCGGGGCCGCTCCCAGGGAATCGGCCAACGCTGCCCAAGGGTCTTTTTCGTCCGCCATGTCGAGATTCCGTGTTCCGTTTCCGCATCGAACCAAACAGGGTTCGCCAGAGAACCCCTTCCCGAGTCAGGATACCAGAAACGGGGCGGCTAGCGGCAGGGCCTGCTGCGCCGTTGCTGGCTCTCCGCACCCAAAGTCGGCCCTGACCCGCTCGATCCTATGGAGCCCATGCGTTCGGCCGCAGGAAACGCCCCCGGAAGTGGCCGACCGTCGTTTCCATGGTCCTCCCGCACCGCCTCCAGCGCGGCGTCACCCGATCCACAGCCTGCTACCGGATCTTCTTGTTCTGGGGGATCGAGACCGAGCGAATCATGCTGCCGTTGTCAGCCACTTCGAACAGCGGCCGGTAGGGGCTTGCCAGACTGCGGCGGGCCCGACAGGCGGGGTAGTACACCAGATTCACCGATGTCTGCCAGGCCTGTTCGGCGTAGGTCACGCTGGCGTTGCCCCGCGGCAGTTCCACCGTCTGCGAGGTGCTGGGGATCAGGTAGGTGAATGTTCCTTCCAGGGCCAGACTGCGGTTCATGGGAGCCCGGACCAGGGCACCCAAGAGGAAGTCCCCCTGGCCGCTGGCACCGCCCCACGCCTTCAGTTCATTGGCGTCGCCGAAGTGCAGCCGGTAGAAACCGGTGTAGAGGTCAAGCGTGTCGGCGAAGTTGGTGGGGGACGAGCCAGTCGTGAAGATGCCGTTGGTGTTGGCGACGTTGTAGGTACCCCAGAAGCCCACCTCGTTATAGCCCCAGACATAGCTCAGCTCACCACGGATCTGGCCCATATCGACGTCGTCGTACCAGTTGTCGCTCAGGTAGTCGTACACAACTCCGCCCTGCAGGCCGCGTCCCTCGAACGCCCGGGTGAAAAGTCCGGTGGTGAGAAAGATTTGGTTGCGCGACTGGTTGTTGAAGAGGAGTGAGCCGTTGGCCGCTTTCACTTGGGTGGGCTGGAAGTTAGCCTCCACGCCGCGGACACCAACCTGCCAGCCGACGCCGAGGGCGTTCCAGAACGGCATCGCCCAATTGGCATACTGGTTAAACCCGTAGTTGCCGTGGATGCCCAGATCGGTCGTGTTTTGGAAGGAGGTAACGCCCACGCTGGCGGTGAAATCGCGATACCAGCGCCAGCCGTAATAGGGCCGGCCGAACTGCCGCAGCCAGGCCACCATCTGGGCGCCGTAGACGCTGCCGGGAAGGCAGCCGTAGCAATCGCCATCTTCGCAGGCATAGGGATCATCGAACGGCGAGGGAACGTGCAACTGGTAGTCGCCTGTCCAGCCCTCCGAGCCGCCGGGCATCGGGCCTTCGCCGGGCATCATCATGCCGTTGCCATACTCGGCTCCGTACCCCTCGCTGGCATATCCCTCGCCGGCATAGCCATCCATGCCGCCTGGCATGTCGTTGATGGGCATGCCGTCCATCGTCATCGACTCCTCGCCCATCGAGGGGCCGATCATCTCCCCATCCATCACCTGCTGGCGATCAAACTGCAGGGAGCGCGGGTCAAACGCGGGCTGGGCCGGAGCCGTCTCAACCGGTGCCTGAGCAGGCGTGGGGAGAGGAGCGGTTGCTGTCGGTGGCGCACTCGCCCGCCGGGCCGTGACACGCGGGCGGGCCGCCTCGGCGCCACTGTCGTCTGCCTGCGGCGAGCGGGCCATCACAGAGGGCATCCCATCGGCACTCAGGGCGACGCGTTGACCGCGGGTTCTGGCCATGGCCGTGGCCCGGGGATCGAAGCGCGGGGCATCGCCGCCGGTCATCCGGACATCGCCTGCCCGCCCCTGTCCCAACTCACCCATGCCGCCGACCTGACGCGAAAAGCCTTCGGCGCCGAGCAGGGGGCGGCCCTGATCCCCCTGAGGGGCCCGCAGCAGCTTCATGCCAAACATTGAGCCATCGGTATCGAAGCCGGCGGTTTCACGGGGCAGCCCTGCGGCGGTGCGGGGCAGGGGACGGGAGAGGGGATTGGCCGGAGCCTGAAACGAGCGGGGGGGCATTTGGCCGGGGATCGGGGGCACTCCCTCCGGCACCATGGCCGCCGGAAACGGCCGCTCCGCGAGGGCGGGGGGAGCGCTCGGCATCCGCGGCTGCGCTGCCGGTGGGGTGGCAGTGGAAGCGGCGGCAACTGCCGGCTGGGCTGGTGGGAGCAGGGCTGGTGCACTCGCGCCCGAATCGGCCGCGGCGCTGCGATAGGGGGCCCACCGCAGCGGGGCGGTGCTGGCCGGCGCCGCTGGCTGCTCTGACCACGCCGGGATCGGCGTGGCACACGCCAGAATCAGCGCCATTCCGCTCAGGGTCTTCCATCGGGCTGCAACATTCATGGCCGCTTCTCCGGAAACAATTCATCCCGCACCCGTCTGCCGGCTCTGGGCCGTCATTGTCTGTGCAGTCAGAAGGGTTATCGGCATGGGTACGACCGAAACTTCCGGCAAAATCGCCGCTATCGGAAAAGGCTTCCCAGCTTCACAAAGCCCCGCTGGCGATCTGGAAGCGGAGTGGGGCTGGGACGGGCTGGAAGGGTGGGGGGACTGGTCTGCGCCCCACCAGGCAATCAGGCCTGCAGCGCTGCGGCCAGATCGGCGCGGAGATCTGCGGCGGCTTCCAGTCCGACGGAAAGCCGGATGAGACTGTCGGTGATCCCGCAGGCCCGCCGGGCTGAGGGCTCGTAGGAGCCATGTGACATAAAGGCAGGGAGTTCGATCAGCGATTCCACCGCCCCAAGGCTCACCGCCAGCCGGAAGAGCTTGGTCGACTCAACCACGCGCCTCGCCGCCGCCAGATCCCCCACCACCTCAAAGCTCACGATGGCTCCAAAGCCCCCCTCCATCTGCCGCGCTGCCAAGGCATGGCCTGGATGGGTGGGAAGGCCTGGGTAGTAGACGCGCCGCACCTGCGGCAGAGTGGTGAGCCACTGCGCCAGTTCCAGGGCCGTGGCCGACTGGGCCAACACGCGCAGTTCGAGCGTTTTCACGCCCCGGGAGCAGAGATACGCCTCCAGTGGCCCCATCACGGCTCCGGTGGCGTTCTGCAGCCAGTGGAGGCGCGTGCCCAACTCCGGATCGGCCACGACGAGCGCTCCACCAAGGAGATCGCTATGGCCGCCGAGATACTTCGTGGCGGAGTGCATCACGATGTCGGCGCCATGGTTCAGTGGCCGGCAGTGCACCGGCGTGGCGAGGGTGGCATCGCAGGCCAGCAGGGCTCCGGCCGCATGGGCTATTGTTGCGCAGGCGGCGATGTCGGTGACCGTCAGCAGCGGGTTGCCGGGCGATTCAATCCAGACGAGTTTCGTGCCCGGCACCACGGCTCGGGCCACGGCGGCGGTATCGGTGGTGTCGACCGCCGTCACCAGAATGCCGTGGGCAGTGAGCAGTTTGTTAAACAGCCGCCAGGTGCCACCGTAGATGTCGGTGCCAGTGACGATCCGATCGCCGGGGGCAAGCAATCCGGTGACACAGTGCGTCGCCGCCATGCCGGAGGCGAAGGCCAACGCCCGCGTGCCGTCGTCGAGCGCCGCGAGCACCGCCTCCAGCCCGTGCCGGGTGGGGCTGCCGGTGCGGGCGTAGTCGTAGTCGGTGGGGGTGGTCACATCCCGCATCACGAACGTGCTGGCCAAATGGAGTGGCGGCACGATCGCCCCGGTGATCGGTTCCGGTTCCTGTCCCACATGGATCGCCCGCGTGCGGAAGTGCATGCCCACGTCGTTTCCCCGCAGTGTTGCTGTGCCGAGTTTCCGTGCAGAAGGGCCCCGGCTTAAGCCCCCGGCCGCGCCAGCGCCTGATCCAGATCGGCAATCAGATCGGCAGCGTCCTCAATGCCCAGAGCCAGCCGGATCATGTTGTCGGGGATCCGGAATTTCAGCCGCTCGGCCGGTGAATAGTTCCAGTAGCTCATCACCATCGGCTGTTCGATCAGCGATTCCACGCCGCCGAGACTCGGGCCGATCCGGGGAATGCGAACGGCATCGACCACCGCCGCAGTCTGGCGCCAGTCGGCATCCTTGAGCAGGAATGTGACAAGACCCCCGAAGCCGCGCATCGAGCGGGCGGCCACCTGATGATAGGGATGGCTCTCCAGGCCGGGGTAAAACACCCGCTCCACCCGGGGATGGCTCTCCAAAAACCGGGCCACGGCCAGACCGTTGGCATTGTGGCGTTCCATCCGCAGGGCGAGGGTTTTGAGGCCCCGCTCAAGCAAATAGGCGTTGTGCGGGGAGTTGACGCCCCCCATGATTCCGCGGAGGTTTCGCACAGGCTCCAGTGTCTCCTGCGCGCCGACCACCACGCCGGCGAGCAGGTCGTTATGGCCGCCGAGATATTTGGTGGCCGAGTGGAGCACGAAATCGACGCCTGCTTCCAACGGCCGCAGATTGTAGGGAGTGCAGAGGGTCGCATCGATCAGCGTCAGCACGCCCCGCCGCCGGCCAATCTCGGCAAACCGACCGATGTCGACCACGCTCAGGTGCGGGTTGGTGGGAGATTCGCTGACGATGAATTTGGTGCGCGGCGTGATCGCCGCCTCCATGGCGTCATAGTCGCAGGTGGCCACCTCGCGGAATCCAACGCCGAACCGGGTGAGATGCTTGCGACAGAACTCCCGGCTGCGGTGGTAACACTCGTCGAAGAAAATGATTTCCTCGCCGGCGTTCACGTGGGCCATCAGGAGCCCCACGAAGGCAGCCATGCCGGTGGAGAAGAGCACCGCCGCGGCCCCTCCATCGAGGCCGGCCAGTTTCTCTTCCACTACCTTTTCGCCCGGGTTGCCGTAGCGGCCATACTCCTCACGCGGATGCTTCTGTTCGATGAAATCGACGATCGATTGCGTGTCGGAGAAGGTGTAGGTGGAGGCTGCAAAGATCGGGTCGGTGATCGAAAACCCGAATTTCAGCCGGGCTTCACCCGCGTGCACCGCCGTGGTGGAGGGTCCAAGCCCGCGCGTCGGCAGCGGGGCGCTGGGGGGTGGGAAGCCGCCACTGGCGCCGCCCGGGGAGGGGCCAGAGCGCTGGGAATGGGGTGTCTTGTCGGCTGAAGAATCGTGGGGCTGAGTGCTGGGCATGCCGGTTCCTGCGAGCAACTTCCGTGAATTGGGAGTGTAGTCCAGCCCTCCCGGGCCGACAAGGAATGCCGTGTGTCATAAGGCGAACTCGCTCGGATGGGCGCCACCGGCTGGCGATCGGTAGAATTTCCCCCAGTGGCGACGTTCTCTGTAGAAGGGCCCCTCGAGAAGGCCCTTGCAGGCGGCGGTTCAAGTCGGCCTCCGCTGTCTCTGGGGCGTCGCATACCGGCGCAAGCGGGCTGTTTTTGCGCATCTTTTCTCTTTCCTGGGATCACTGTGAGGAACCATCGTGGCGCGTGCTCGTAAAACCGGTTCCACTCGTGCGCTGCCGGGGGGTGGGGCCGCTGGTCCGGCCACACCCCTTCGCCTCCAGGAGCGTTCGCTCTGGCCGCCGCGGCATGTGCTGATCACGCTCTGCTCTCTCGCTACCGCCATCCTGCTGGTGAGGGCGGGGCTCTTGGAGCGGGTCGTGGGGGCCGTCATTGATGCCGCCGTCTGCAACATCATCACGTTGATTCTCTGCTTCTCAGGGCTGGTGACGCTCCTGCTCTGGCTGGTGCGGGAAAGCGGCCATGCACCCTGGGTGAAGCGGGCTGTAGTGGGAGGCCTGCTGGCCGCCGTGGGCTTGGCCGCCGCGACGCTCCGCATCGAACGGGTGTCGGGCGATCTCGTGCCAGAGTTCGTTTGGCGCTGGCGGCCTGATCGTGATTCCCTGCTCCCGGCAGTAGCCCAACCGCCGACGACGGCGTCTGTCTGGACCCCCACGCCCGACGATTTTCCCCGATTCCTTGGGCCGGATGGCACCGCAGCGCTCCTCGGTCCGCGGCTCGTTCCCGACTGGGAAGCGCACCCGCCGCGCCTGCTGTGGCGGCGGCCGATCGGGGCTGGGTGGAGCGCCTTTTCCACCTGTGGCGACCATGGCGTGACGCTCGAGCAGCGCGGAACGGAGGAACTGGTCACCTGCTGCTCGCTGGTGACGGGCGAGCCGCAGTGGAGCGTGGCGACGCCTGCCCGTCACCAGACGGTGCTCGGCGGCGTGGGCCCCCGTTCCACGCCAACGATCCGCGACGGCGTGGTCTATGCCCACGGCGCCACCGGCTGGCTGCACGCCATCGACGGGGCTACCGGCCGGATCCTCTGGCAGAAGGATGTGCTCACCGATCTGGGAATCGATCCGGCGGCGCATGCTGCCGCGGTGGCCTGGGGCCGGGCCGGCTCCCCACTGGTGACGTCAACGGCGGTGATTGTGCCGGGAGGGGGGCCGCGGCCGGATGGCTCAGTGGCCTTGGTGGCCTACGATCGCGGCACAGGATCGCGGCTCTGGACCGCCGGCAAGGAGCAGATTGCCTACTGCTCTCCCACTCTCTGTTCTCTGGAAGGGCGGGAATTTCTGGTGAGCGTGAATGAGTCGCATGTGGCCGGCTACGATCCAGCCACCCACGAGGAGGTCTGGCAGATCGCCTGGCCCGGCCACAGCAATTCCGATGCGAGCTGCTCGCAGGCGGTGGTGGTGGGCCAGAGGCAACTGTTTCTTTCCAAGGGATATGGCATCGGTGCGGCACTGTTTGAGCTGGAGCCCTCTGCCACTGGAGCCTGGACCAGTCGGGAGGTGTGGCGGCAGTCCTCGGTCATGAAAACCAAATTCACCAACGTGGCCACTCGCGATGGCCATGCCTACGGCCTCTCCGACGGCATTCTCGAATGCGTGCGGCTGGCCGATGGCCAGCGGCAGTGGAAGGGAGGCCGCTACGGTCAGGGACAACTCTTGCTCGTGGGCGATCTCCTCGTGGTGCAGTCGGAGCCGGGAGACGTTGTCTTGGTCGAGGCCTCTCCAGAGGCCCATTGTGTGCGGGGACGGCTGGCCGCTCTCGACGGCCAAACCTGGAACAATCCCTGCCTCGCAGGCAACAAGTTGCTCGTGCGCAATGCGGAGGAAGCGGCCTGCTACGAACTTTCGCTGCTGGCTGACGCAGCTGCGACTGCCGGTGCGGCACCATGAATCGGCCTGAAGGGAATCGGCCTGAAGGGAATCGGCTGGAGGGGAAGTTGCTGGAAGGCCAAACAGCGCTTGTCACCGGCGCCACCCACGGCATCGGCCGGGAGGTGGCGCTGGAGCTCGCCCGGGCGGGGGCGGCGGTGGCGGTGCATGGCCGCTCGGCCGCTGCCGCAGCGGAACTGGCCGCGGAGCTGGCTGTGCTGGGCGGACATGCCGGCACGTTCCTGGCCGATCTGGCCGAGGAAGAGGGGGCCACAAACCTGATCGCCGCCGTGGCCGCCAGGCTTCCGCAGCTCGACACGCTCGTGCTGGTGGCAGGTGCCGATGTGCTCACTGGTCTGGCAGCCTCCTGGAGCTTTGAACGCAAGCTGGATGAATTGCTGCGAGTCGATGTCACCTCCACGCTGCTTCTGTCCCGGGCCCTTGGCCGGCAGATGCAGGCGAAAGGTGGCGGTTCGATTGTGACGATCGGCTGGGATCAGGCGGAGCTGGGAATGGAGGGAGACAGTGGCGAACTCTTTGCGGCGACGAAGGGTGCGGTGATGGCCTTCACCCGCAGCCTCGCCCGGTCGCTGGCCCCGAGCGTGCGGGCGAACTGCGTCGCCCCCGGCTGGGTGCGGACGAAGTGGGGCGCGGGGGCGAGCGAGCAGTGGCAGAAACGCGCCATTCGGGAGAGCATGCTGGGCCGCTGGGGAACTCCCGCCGATATCGCCGCCGCCGTCCGGTTTCTCGTGTCGCCCGACGCGGGGTTTGTCACCGGGCAGGTGGTGGCCGTCAACGGCGGGTTCCGCCGGGCGTAGCGGCCTTGCCGTGGGCCCTGTGCACTGCCCTCTGCACCCGGCCGATGAATAAAAAGTGCCAGCCACCTGAGCCGGGGTGAGGCCGTTCCCGTTCGACAGTAACGTCAAAGCCACACTGCCCCATCAGCTCCACAAATGTCCGGTCAGGACTGGCCGACCAGACCGCCAGACAGCCGTCCTCCTTGAGGGCACTGCGGGCCAGCGAAAGTCCCGGCATCTGGTAGAGCCGGTCGTTCGACGATGTGCTCAAGCCGCGGGCGCCGTTGTCGACGTCGAGGATGATCGCATCGAAGCGGCCGCGATTGGTCCGCATCAGGTTGGCGACATCGCCGCAGACCACCTCGACGCGGGGATCGCTCATCGGCTCGGCGCCGAGCCGGTATTCCGGCACCCGATTCCACTCGATCACCTCCGGCATCAGTTCCGCGACCACGACTCGCGCATCGGGAGCGAGACAGGCAAGGGCTGCCCGCAGGGTGAAGCCCAACCCCAGACCGCCAATCAACACCCGCGCGGCTGGTGCGTCGGCCCCGAGGTGCGCGCAGGCCAGGTGAGCGATCCGTTCCTCCGACTGATGTTGGCGGGTCGACATCAGCTCCACGCCCCCCACCCGGATCAGGCAGTCGCCGTCGTGCTCATGGAGCGTGAGTCGCTGGCCGTCGCTGGTGGTTGCTGTGGCAAGGAGATTCGTTTTTTTCATGCGTGGTGCTCGGGGCCGGTGCTGCTGTGGAGATTCAAAATGTGACGATCCGGCCGTCGGTCTCGGGTCTGCTTGCGCCCTCTCCGCTGGCGGGGTCGGGTAGTTGGTGCCGGCGGGGAATGCCGGCGGCATCGAGAAAGTTGGCCAACAGGTGAAAGCCGTAGGGGGTGAGGATCGACTCGGGGTGAAACTGCACGCCGTAAATCCGTTCAGCGGTATTTTCCAGCGCCATGATCGTGCCCGCCTCGTCGCGGGCCGTCACGCAGAGTTCGTCTGGCAGACCCTCGGGATCGACGACCAACGAATGGTAGCGGCAGGCGATCATCGGGGAGGGAATGCCGGCGAACAGATTGCAGCCGTTGTGGTGGATTGGGCTGCTGCGGCCATGGACCGGCTCGGCGGCACGGAGAATGCGGCCTCCGAGCGCCGCGGCGATTGCCTGATGCCCGAGGCACACCCCCAAGATCGGCACCCGGCCGCGCAGGGCGCTGATGGCGGCCAGCGAGCAGCCAGCTTCGGTGGGCGTGCAGGGGCCGGGGGAGATCACCAGTGCCTCAGGCGCCAGCCGGAGCAGATCAGCGACGCCCACGGCATGGCTGGAGAGCACCACTGTCGGCGTGCCGAGCAGATGGAAATAGCGGGCCAAGTTGAACACGAAGCTGTCGCGGTTGTCGAGCACGACAATCATGACGCTGGCCCCCCCGCGGCGCTACCGGCAATGCCAAAGCCGAACGATCCGAGCACTCGCAGCATCCCCTCCGCCTTGTGGAGCGATTCGGCATACTCCGCCACCGGGTCGCTGGCGGCGGTGATCCCGCCGCCGGCGGAAAACCGAACCCCTGTGCTCGTCACGATGAATGTCCGGATGAGGAGATTGAAATCGGCGTTCCCGTCGAAGCCCAGAAATCCCAGCGACCCGCAGTAGGCGCCGCGGCTCACTCCCTCCAGATCACGGATGATTTCGCAGGCCCGGAATTTCGGGGCGCCGGTGACACTTCCGCCCGGGAATGCCGCCTCGACAGCATCGAGCGCCTGCCGTCCGGGCTGCAGTCGGCCTGACACGATCGACACCAGATGCTGCACGTAGCGGTAGCGTTCCAGCCGGCAAAGGCTCTCCACCCGCACGCTCTGCGGCGTGCAGGTGCGGGAGAGATCATTGCGCACCAGATCGACGATCATGACATTCTCGGCCCGATCCTTGGCGCTCTCCTCGAGATCGTCGCCGGCATAGAGATCGGCCTCCGGCTGCGACAACACGCGGCGTGTTCCCTTGATCGGATGCATCCGTACCGTTCCCTGCGACACGCTCAGGAATCGCTCCGGCGACATGCTGGCGATCTGGACGTCGCCAGCCTGGAAATAGCCGGCAAACGGCGCGGGATTGAGGGCTCGCGCCTGTGCATAGAGCTCCAGCGGATCGAGCGCTGCCTCCAGCCACAGGCACTGCGCGAGATTGACCTGAAAAATATCCCCCGCCCGCACCAGTTCGATGCCGGCCTGTACCATCTCCCGGTAGCTCTGCGGCGAGTGGGTGGAGAAGATGCCCGGATGCCCCGGCAGCGGATGGGGCGTGGCGGCGGCCGCAGCAGATGCCTGCGGCAGGGGAGCGGCACCGGCAGCAGATATGACCCCAGCGGCAGATAGCCCCCCGGCAGCGGGCTGAGCCTGCCTCAGCTGCGGAGCATGGAGCCTGCCGAGGAGACTTTCGAGCCGTTCCTCGGCGCGAATCCGTCGGGCCGTCGGCCCTTGGGCGGGCTGCCCCTGGGAGATGATCCATCCCTGCCCCAGATCGTGATCGAAGGCAAACACGACGTCGTAGACATGCAGCGAGAGGAGGGGAGTTTCTCCTCCTGCTGCCTCTGGCTGGAGGCTGCCGGGGGACAGTCCCTGCAGCAGCAGGCCGCATTCATACGACACCAACCCCGCCACTCCCCCCTGAAACGGCGGCAGGCCCGGAATCGTTGGGCAGGCGAGATCGCCAAGCAATCGTCTCACTTCGGCGAGCGCCACAGCCACTTCGCCAGTTGCCGAGGTGGCGGTGGTGGAGGTTGGTGCCGGCACCGTGCAGGAGTAAATCGGATCGGCCGCCAGATAGGAAAACCTGCCCAGTCGGATCGCCGGTTCGCTGGCCGTACCATCCCCCGGTCTGTCGCCAGTGCCGCTGTCGCGGGCAGCGCTATCCAGAAAGAGCAGGTGGGGGGCGCCGGAAAGGGCGACGAATATATCGGCAGCGTCGATGCTGCGGTCGAGTTCGCTGACGAGTGCCCCGGAGGGAGTGAACCAACGCCTCCCCAGCCCCGGCCGCCAGGGAGCGGGAGGCTGAGGCGTGGCGGTGGAGCCTGATGGAGTGCTCATGGTGACTCCCCGAGCGAAACGGCGGCGGCAGCCGGTGCTGGAGTGGCGGCCCCTTCAGCGGCGGCAGCCACCTGTGCGGCCGCGCGCGAGGGGCCGTGGGCAATCTCGGGCTGCGTGAGATGGCCCCAGTCGAGCGCCTGATCCTGCCGGTAATCCTTGCCGAGCGTCAGCGCCGTCACCGCCTTCGACATCTCGTAGCCGAGGTAGAAAGCATGGCTGGGATCGACGTCGGTTCGCCCCGCCGCGCTTAAGGAGGCGAAGAGGGCGAAGGGATCGCGCTGCACAAGATGCAGGCCGGCCCCCACCAAATGGATCGCCCCTCGTTCAGCGAAGATCCGGAAGTTGGGGTCGCGGATCACCTCAGCCATGCGATTGAGCACGGCGTCGCCATGCACCTGCGGCTTGCCTGAGCGGAGCGTGACCAGCCTTGGCTCCACATGCTTGGGCAGCGTGCGCCGGCTCACGGCATGGTGGACAAGCGCGCTTGCCAACGCACACTCCCGCACGCTGCTGGCGGCCCAGTGGATCACCTCGGTGGTGAGAATTGAGCGGATCCCCACCTCCTGGCAGAAGCCCAACAGCAGCACGTTGATGCCAGCTGAATCGACATCGGTGAGTTCTGTCAGATTGCCGATCCCCATCATCATCTCGGCCTCGGGCAGACGTCGGCGGCAGTCGAGATAGCGGCCGAGGCTCGCCGCAAACCCAAACCCGATCGGCTCCAATACCGGATCGACGCGCAGTGGCACCCCCGCGGTGGCGAGTCGTTCAACCGAATCAAACAGTCCTTCCATCGTGGCCGGCACGTCGGGCACCACCACCACCTCGCAGCCCCAATCGGGCGCCGCGGCCACATTGCTGGAGTTGACCGAGAGAACCAGGCTCGCCCCGGCCCGCACGGCGGCAGCGATCTCGCGGGGCTCGAAGCTGTCGATCGACACGCTCAAGCCCTCGGCCACGAGCATTCGCACCGCGGCGTCAACCTCGGCCCACACGCTGCCCGGGTCACAGCCGAGATCGATTCTGTCGGCTCCCTCATCACGCAGGCGGCGGGCCTCCGCGAGCAGGGCCACCGGCGAGAGTCTGGGGGCATGGTTGATCTCGGCGATGATCTCGATAGCGGAGGCTCCGTAGCCCACGAGATCCTGCGATTGTTGGCCGAAGAATTCATCCAGCCGCCGCAGGTCTTCCGGGCCGCGTTCCACCGGCACAGGCGTGGCGGCCTGCACTGTTTCCAGCGGGCCACTGACGCTCCCCGGCAGGATCACGCGGGTCGTGCCCTCCGGAACGACCAGCCGGCGGGCGATCCAGGGGGTGGTCAACAGTGCCGCCACCGTGATGTTGAGAACCTGCACCGAATAGGCAAAACCGGCCCGCGGCGCCAACTCCTCCAGCACCCGGCGCAGCGAGTGCTCTGCCAGCTTGCCGGTGACAAAATGAATGCGTTCGGCGGGAGGGGCCACGGGAAGGTTTTCTACAGGGTGAAGGAGCGGGTTTTCTATTCTAGTCTGCGGGGCGATTCTTTCCCTTCGGCGAGCCAATCGGGGCGAACTCACTGCCGGTCGGGCCCCGGGATGTCTTTTTCCACGGATGCCGAGGGGAGGTAAACTCCACAGCATGATTCTCGAAGGCATTCTCACCACCTGCGCTGCCGACGGTCGCCTCCATCTGGCCGCCATGGGGCCGGAGGTGGAGGAGGAGGAAGTGTTGCGGGGGCGGCTGCAGCGGTTGGTGCTCAAACCGTTTGCCGATAGTTTCACCGCTCACAATCTGACGCGGCAGCCGGAGGGTGTGTTTCACCTCACCGATGACGTTCTGCTCGTGGCCCAGGCTGTCACCGGCACGCTGGTTCCGCCGGACTGCCGGCGGGCAGACGAGGTTCAGGGGTGGGTGCTTGCCGATGCCTGCCAGGCGTTTGAATTTCGGGTGGTGGATGGGGGAACCCCCGGAGATCGCCTGCGTCTGACGGCGGAGGTGGTGCGGGTGCATCAGGGCCGCCCCTTCATGGGGTTCAATCGGGGCCGGCAGGCGGTCTTGGAGGGGGCGATCCTCGTCACGCGACTCCACCTGCTGGGGCCTGAGCGGGTGGCGGCGGAACTGGCCTCACTTCTGGTGCTGGTGGAGAAAACCGGCGGACGGCGGGAGCAGGCGGCCTTCGCGCTGCTCCAACAGCAGGTGGCCCGCCACCGGGAGCGCGAACAGGCTGGCGGCGCGGCCAGTTCCGCCTCTGGCTGACGTCTGTCTTGCCCGGCCAAGGGGAACTGCTTCTACTGGCAGCCATGGTAAGCCTGACGGGAATTCCAATGCCCACTGCGGTGGAGGTGCGCACGCCAGCCCGGTTGCATCTGGGCCTGCTGTCGTTCGGTGATCCGGCGCTGCGCGCCTATGGCGGCACCGGGGTGATGGTCGACGCGCCGGGCGTGGTGGTGCGCCTGCGACGGCACAGCGAGTTGAGCGGCGCTGGACCGCTGGGCACGCGAGCGGTGGCGTTTGCCCGGGAGTGTGTCAGGGCCTGGGGCCTGGGGACGGAGGCGACCTGCGCCATTGAGGTGCTGGCGGCCCCGCGAGCCCATGTCGGACTCGGTAGCGGCACCCAACTGGCTTTGGCCGTCGCCGCCGGCATGTGGCAGTTGTTTTGCCCCGGGCCGCAGGAGCAGTCGGCGTCTGCTTTCGTCCTGCCTGTCGCTGGCCAGCGGCACTTCGACACCGCCGAGGCGATCTCCTTGGCGCGGGGAGTTGGCCGGGGCCGCCGCTCCAGCGTTGGCATTCATGGATTTAGTGGTGGCGGGCTGATTGTGGAGGCGGGTAAATACTCACCGCTCCCCGGTACTGCGTTGGCAGCGGAAGCGGGGGGTGGTTCCCATGAGGTCTCGCCTCTGGTGGCCCGCGTGCACCTGCCGGCGGAGTGGCGCTGCGTGGTGATCATCCAGCGGGATGCCGAGGGGCTGCATGGCGAGGCTGAGAAGGCTGCCTTTGCCGATCTCCCGCCGGTCGATCGGGCACTCTCGGCAGAATTGGCCCGCATCGCGTTGATGGAGCTGGTACCGGCGGCGCTGGAGGGGAAGTTTGCCGAGTTTTCAGCGGCGGTGGGCCGTTACGGCCAGCTTGCCGGCTTGCCGTTTGCCAGCCACACACGAGGCCTGCCCCAGACGGAATCGACCCGACAGTTGCTGGATCTCCTGGCCGAGCTGGGCTTCTGCGGCAGCGCGCAGAGTAGCTGGGGCCCGGCCGTAATGGCCTGCTGCGCAACCGCTCAAGCCGCCGAGCAACTCGTCGAGACCTTTCAAACGCGTGGGCTCACCGAGCGCCACGATCTATGGATCACCCGGTTTGATAACCGCGGCGCGCTGCTTTGCACGCTTGAGTAAGCGACCCCTCGCAGCGGCCGCTTTGATTGCCAGCGATCCCAAATGCGACTCAAGGCCCGTCAGGTTCCTCGAATGGCCCGGCGAGGACATGCTCGGGATAATCGCGGCGGCCGGTGGTTTCGATCACGATCCGGGCCTGGTTGAGAAGATCGTCGGGCACGTGCCAGTTTCCGCGGGCTGCTACCACGCGATTGATAAGCAGATAGGGGGGGATTTCATGGGCTGTTTCGCGGATCGGCATGCCGCTCGGATCGGCCCCCTCGAGGATGTCTGCCGCCAGCCTTCCCGCCACCAGTCCCACCTCCTCGAAGTTAAACCCCAGGTCCAACAGCGTGCCCCGCTCGGGTACCCCCGGATTGACGGTGAACACCGGCAGGCCCGCCTTGGTGGCAGTGTTAATGATTGAGTCGATGGCACTGACCACGATCGTATCGCCGGGGCAGAAGATCGCCTCAGCGCCGCGGCCGATCGTCGACTGAATCGCCTCCACCACCCCCGAGGAGTTTTCCACCGGGGCCTCGAGCACCTCGATGCCCAGCTTCTTGCAACTGGCGCGGACCAGTTCCATGTAGCGACGGGAATTCGATTCGGCGGGACAGTGTGCCACGCCCACCCGGCGCAGGTTGGGAAGAATGCGGCGGGCAATGAGAAATGTGGCGTGCACCGGCGACAGGCTGCCGAAGCCGACCAGGTGGGGTGGGTGGATCAGCGGGTTCCTGCGATCGAGCCCAACCCCGGCTGAGAACGGATCGGCCACCGCCACAAAGATATGTTTGAGCCTGCCGCGGGCGTTGGCTGTCGCTACCGCCTGCAGCGACGGAGTGCTGGAGGTGAACACCATGTCGAACGGTCCCCCCACGATCTCCCGGGCGATGGCATTGGCCTGCGAGATGTCTCCCTCGGCGTTGTAGCGTTTGATCTTCACGGTCTTGCCGTCGATCCAGCCGCGTTCGGCGAGTCCTGTGAGCATTCCCTGCACGGCATCCTCCAGGACTTTCGAGCTGGTCTGCTGGAGCACAGCCACCGCCGGCAGAGATCTGGCCGAGGAGGCCCGATCGGTGAGCAACAGCAGCGCCGAAGCACCAATCAGGAGGAGCGCCGTGGGGAGCGAACGGCGGAGCATGGAGAGGAGGAAGGGGGGCATGGATGACTTTTTCTGGGGAAAGCTAGACGTAGAGCGCTGCCAGAGTGCTCGCGGCGGTGTCGTCGAGTTGGTCGCTGGCGCGCAGCCGGTCGAACCGGCTGGCGAGATCGTCGGCCGACAGCCGGCGTTTGGCGGCGCCGGCAACATCGAGCGCGAGGCGACCGCGGTGCATCAGCAACAGCCGGTCGCCGAGAGAGGCGGCCTGCTTGAGGGAGTGCGTCACCATCAGTGCCGTGAGATTCTGTTCCCGGATCAGGCGGGCCGTCGCCTGCACCACCCGGTCGGCCGCGGCGGGATCGAGTGCCGCGGTGTGTTCATCGAGTAAAAGCAGTTCGGGACGGTGCCAGGTCGCCATCACCAGCGCCACGATCTGCCGCTGCCCGCCGGAGAGCGAGCCGATCTGTTGGTCGAGCCGGTCCTCCAGCCCCGGGGCAATCGATCCCAGACGCTCCGCTGCCAGGGATCGCAGGGAAGCGCTGGTGGCCCAGCCCAGTCCCGCCGGCCGACCGCGGCAGGCCGCCACGGCCAGATTCTCCAGCACTGAAAGACTGGCGGCAGTACCGGCCCGGGGATCCTGAAACACCCGGCCTAGCAGGCGCGCACGGGCGTGTTCGCTCCAGCGGGTGATGTCGTGGCCGGCCAGTTGCACGCTGCCGGAATCGAGCCGCACAGTGCCGGCGACAGAGCCCTGCAGCGTGCTCTTGCCAGAACCATTGGTGCCTATCATCACGGCAAACGTTCCGGCCGGCAGCGTGAACGACACCCCATCCACCGCACGCACCAGCGGGCCGCCGGGAGCGGAGAAGGCGACGGTGGCGGAGTTGAGTGTGAGCATGCTGAAGGAGGGTGGAAAAGGAAACGGATCCCGAGACGGTTCACGGCATCAGCGGATCGATTGGGACTGGGGACGGCGAACCAGAAACCGGGGGGCCACCAACGCCGCGAGCACCACAGCAGCGGTGGTGAATTTGAGCCAGTCGGGGTGGAGGCCAGCCCGCAGGGCGGCGGCGACGAGCAGCCGGAAGGTCACGCTGCCGGCGAGGGTGCCGATGAGGGCGCCTCCCAGCCGCACCGGCCCCACCAGCGCTGCTCCCAGAAAGACGCTCGCCATTCCCCATACCACCATCCCAATCCCCATCTGCACATCGACAAAGCCCTGATACTGCGCCACCAGCGCCCCCGAGAGGGCCGTCAGGCTGTTGGCTATTGCCAGTCCCGCGATCGTGAGGAGGCCGGTGTTGCGGCCGAGTGCCCGGGCCATGGAAGGAGTGTCGCCGCCGGCCCGCATGGCGGTGCCCAGCCGGGTGCGAAAGAAGAGATAGAGCAGCAGCACAGCCAGCGCGGCCAGCAGCAGCATGCAGCCCAGCCGGGCCGCTTCTCCAGCATCCGTTTCGGCAAACCCCAGCCCCCGCGCCAACGGCAGCAGGAGCTTTTCGCCCCGGTCGAAAAGCGT
>Ga0164295_10000638_pt1 | contig 29451 bp, 8 predicted proteins | sample GEODES006metaG_FD_111798 | JGI IMG/M metagenome (GOLD analysis project Ga0164295, IMG submission 111798) | Oligotrophic lake water microbial communities from Sparkling Lake, Wisconsin, USA - GEODES006 metaG | ecosystem: Environmental > Aquatic > Freshwater > Lake | place: USA: Sparkling Lake... | reverse complement strand
CGCTGCCGGACACATTGATCTCGGCGGCGGAGGCGTTGCTGAAAATCAGGCCGCCAGCGCCGGAGATGGTCGGAGGTGTGGCGGAACCGATGTTGTCATTGGTGACGACGATGGCTGCTGCGTCACTCAGGGTGAGAGCGGCTGCGCCACCTGCAACCGAGGCACCGGTGACGCCACCATTGTTATTCAAGGTCAGCTTCTTGAGCGTGTTGGCCCCGACGAGGGTCAGGGTGCCGCTGCCGTTGATCGTCACCTCGGAGGTGGTGGCGATCTGCTGCGCATTGGTCGTCTGGGTCACGGTCGCTCCGTTGATGATGAGATTGCCGGGAACCGCCACATCACCGGGAGTAGTCACGTTCAGGGTGAGCGTGCCTTGGTTGACGACGGTGCCGCCTTCGTAGGCGTTGGCAGCAGTTAGGGTCAAACCGCCAGCGCCTGATTTCACCAGAGTCAGCACCCCGGTGCCGGAGTTGAGCGCATTGGCATCTTTGGGGTCCGCGATGATCGAGTTGATGGTCGTCGTGCTCTGCCCGATGTAAGCGATGAGTTCGATCGCCGTTGAGGCAGTGGTTCCCGCCGTCAGGACACCCCGGGTGCCAGACGTGCCGATCGAGGTGGTGCTGTTGCCCGTCCTCAGAAGGCCACCCAGTTCCAGATCCAACAAGTCAGTGCCATTGGTGAAGGTCAAGTCCAGTGCCGAGGCCGAGTTTAAGCGCAGGGCTCCCGTCGTATTGGTCACGCCCATGGCGGTGGTGGCGGTCAGGTTGGTGATGTTTCCCGTCGCGACGGTGGTCGCATACGCCGGGAAGCCGGCGGTTCCATAGGCACCGATTCCCGTGGCTGTGTTGTAAGCAGCGTAATGGAAGTCGTTGGCCACATTGTTGGCGATCATCCACGCTCCAAGGAACTGCTGGTTGGTCGGGGCCACTCCGTTAAATTGGTTCAGGAAGACCCTTGGATCGTTCGTCGTTGCGGCACCGAGAGTCCCGGCATTGGTGCTGATGTTGAGGGTCGCTCCGGCGGTGCGCGTCAAGTTGCCAATCGTCAGGTAGCTCGCGCTTGTGGAGAGCGAGGTGCTAAGTGTGTTTGCCCCTTGCACAGCGGCCACCGTTCCAATGGTTTCGGTGGTGGCGAAGCTGACACCAGCAAGCGGCGCAAGGCTCAAGGTGCCGCCACGCAGGGTGACGGTCGCGGCATCAGAGATGCGGTTCGCGTTGCCGGGGATGCCGATGTTGGCCACGCCGGTGTCGCTCAGGGCCAGGGTGGCGTAGTTCACGTTGATCGTCGTGCTCGCGAGGGTGGCGTCATCGGCCAGCGTCAGGGTGCCGCCGATCACATTGGTGGTGCCAGTGTAGGTCTGCGGGGCGGTCAGGGTGACGCCCGCCGAGTTCGCCTTGGTGAAGGTGAGTGCTCCACCGATCGTTCCAGAGAAATTGGTGCCTGTCGTTCCACTGGTGGTAAAGACCGCCGCACTGTCACTGGTGATGGTGCCGCCCATGCCCGCCAATGCGTTGGCTGCGGTCAAGTTACCGACCGCCTGATCCTGGCCATTCAGATCGAGGATGCCGCCGTTGACACGCAGGGTTGCGAGGGTGGCGACTGTGAGCGTGGGGCTGACGAGCAAGGTATTCTTCACTCCGCTGCTGAGTTCCACCCGTCCTCCGTGGATGGTCGTGTTACCGGTGTAGAACTGCTGCTTGCCAAAGGTCAGCGTTCCGTCGCCCGTTTTCGAAACTTCGTTGGCACCGATGATGAAGGCATTCATGTCCAGATTCCCAAAGGCGTGCAGGTAGAGAGGGTTCGCCCCCACCGTGACTGCGCCGTTGGTGATCGTTCCGGTTCCGCTCTCAACAACGATCCCGCCGCCGGTCAGGGTCAGGGTGTTGAGGACACCGGTCGCATTGTAGTTTTGGCCAGCCCGATTCCCTCCTGATGCCGAAACGCTGCTTCCGGTCGCCAGGGTAAGGCTGTTGATAGTGGTGCTGACGGTCAGCGGAGTCGCTGCGGTCAGGCGGACGTTGTTGGTGTTTGTGGCCGCAGCAAAGCCTGGGACGAGAGGCTGGGTTGGAAGGACACCGAAGTCGGCCCCCGAGAGAACCTTGAGACCGTTGGTGGCGTCATATTTCACAAAGCCCACGTTGGTTCCGTCATTGCCGACGATTTCCGAACGAATCCCGGCTGCGAACGTTGGTGGAGTGGTGAATTTGACATTCACCGTCGTGGGCGACGCTGTGGAGCCAAGACCGGTGCCGGTGACGAGGAGAGAGCCTCCCAGCGTCACCGCCCCATATGTGCCGCCGAGGGTCAGGACGTTGGTCACGCTGCCAGTGCCACCGGCATTGACATTGATGGTGCTGAAGCCGCTGGCGAGCGTCACGCTGCCTGTGGTTTCGCTCAGGGCTCCCAGGGCGCTGCCGGTCACGTTCAGAGTGCCCCCGTTCATGGTGATGGGCTCGCCGTTCAGACGATTGGTGACGTTTGTGCTGCTGTTATCCAAGGTCAGCGAGCCACCCGTCAGCACAAAGCCGACCAAGGCAGCGTTGGAGAATCTGCCGTTGCTGGCGAGGGTCAGGGTCCCTTGGTTCACGGTCACGGTGCCCTCAATGGTATTGGCGGCATTGAGCGTCCAAGTGCCGGTGCCGTTCTTGGTCAGCGAGGTGTCATCGGTGACCGTGGTGCTCAGGTTGGAGATGCCCGCGTTGATGATTCCATTCCCAGCACCACGCAGAATGAGCGTCTTGGCACCTGCCCCGGTGGCGGTGAAGGCGGTGTTGTAGGTGATGGTGCCCGCTCCGGTGGACTCGAGGGCGCGGGTGCCGGTGGTGCCGCCAAAGGCGATGATGCGGTCCGTGGCGCTATCTGAATTGCCCGTATAGCGGAGACCGCCGAAGGCCGTCGTGGAGTTACCGACGGTGATGGTGCCGTTGGGGGCCGTGGTGGGCGAACCGAGAGCGGTCGGGAGGCCTGCGTTCACATTGCCTATGGAATTGAACCCTAGGGTGCCGGTGGTGACCGTGGTGGTGCCGCGGTAGGTATTGAGTCCAGTGAGGTTCCAGATGCCCGCGCCCGCTTTGTTCACCAGCATGCGCTCATCGTTACTGAAGTCGGAAATGACACCGCTCACTTCGTTGGCGCCGTAGGAGAAGCCCTGGAGCGTCAGCGTTTTGGTGTTGAAGGCGGCCCCGACGGCCGTGCCCCCGTTGGTGCCGTTGATACCGCCGGTCAGCACCAGCTTGACACCCGCGTTTTGGAAAGGATCGGAGGAGATGACGCCACCGCCGCTCGTGCCGATCAGGATGAAGGGGCGATTCGTGGAAGAATCCGTGGAACCGACGTATTGCAAGGTGCCCGCCGCCGTGCCGAAGCCCAGCAGGATACTCGGGTCGGCACCTGCAAGCGGTGCTCCGAGGGAGCTGGCAACTCCGGCGTTGGCCAGCTTCGTCACTTGGAGGATGCCGCCCTGGATTTCCGTGCCACCGGTGAAGGTGCTGGCGATGTTCGAAAGAAGCACCGTGGTGGTGGCCGCACCCGTCTTCACGAGCCGGGCGGAGCCAGCTAGGATGGGGGCGATGGTATCGGTGGCGAGGAAGTTCGTCGTCGTTGTGCCCGAGAGCTGGATGGACTCGCCCGTGGTGGTGAGCGTGCCGGTGCCAGTGATCGACCCGTTGATCAGCGCAATGGTTCCCACCGTGTCGTTGAAGGCCCCCATGGAGAGGACAGAGCCAGTGCCGTTCAAGACCAGATCGCCAGTGTCGCTGAAGAGATTCGAGGCACCGTAGGCGAGGGTGCCAGCGGTGATCTGGGTCATGCCGGTGTGAGGCGTGGCCGCCGCGACATTGAGCGTGAGGGTGCCGTTACCCGTCTTGGTCAGGCCGCCCGTGCCGTTGTTGCCGATGGCGGCGGTGAGGGTGACGTTGTTACCGTTGGTATCGAGCACGCTGCTGCTGCCCTGGATGGTGGGCGCGGTGGCACCGAAGCCGGGGGTGTAGGTGGCCGTAGGCCCGAGGAGGCTGACGGTGCGGCCCGAGGAGATGTCTGCGTTGGTCGCGGTGCCCCACTGGAGGGTGCCGCCGGCCAACTGGATGCCTGCCGTTGCCGTGCCAAGTTGATTGATGTTGGTGAAGCGCACAACGCCTTGGTTGATCGTTAGATTGCCGCCATAGCTGTTGGCCACACCGAGCACCAAGGTGCCTGCACCTGTCTTGGTCACCCCGGTGGTGGCTCCAGTCAGAGCGGCATTCAGCGTGAGAACCGATCCGGCGGGAGCGGCGTTGCTGCTCGTCGTCGAGATAACGAACTCATTCGTCGTTCCACCGGCCACGAGTGAGGTGAGATTCGCATCGCCGATCGTCGCATCGTTGTCCGTGCCGCCGGCACTCAGGAGAATGGCTCCACTGGTGATCGTGAGCGCGGAGGCGGCCGTTCCAGAGCCGAGGGTCACACCTGCCTTGCTGGCATCAAGTCGCAGCGCGTTGATCGTGATCGCGGCAGAACCCATGCTATTGGCAATCCCCGTCAGGGAGAAATTACTTGTCGCCCCAGCGGTGTTGATGTCCGTGAGGTAATTGGCAGCCGCCAGAGGATGCATCTGCGTGGTAAAGCCAGTGATCTGGCCGTAGCTCAAAAAGGTGTCACCCACACCTGTCTCACCAGAGGCACCGGAAGATCCCAAGGCGTAGGGGATGATCTTCAGATCCGTGGAAGTGGCTGTGGTCCCGGTGCCGCCGATGAGATCGGTGCTGCCGAGGCTGATGGTGTTGGTGACGATGAAGTTCGTGAAATCCGTGCCAGTCGTCGCGGACTGCAAATTGGTGCCACGAATCAGCACGGTCGCACCGCTGCTCGCGGTGCGAGTCCAGCCGTCCGCCGCGCCGGCCGTCAAAGTCGCAGCGATATCGGTGCCCCCCCCGGTTTTTCTGAGCGTCACGGTATTGGCTCCCGCATCCAAGACGAGCGTGCCGAAGGTATCGCTGCGAACCGAGGTCTGGTTGGAATTGATGTAGAGACCATTGATGCCTGCCGTTCCCTGCAGGGTGATGGTCGCAGTGTCGATGATGCGATTGCGATTCGTTCCGTCGCCCTGATTGCTTTCGAAAGTGCCATTTCGCAGGAAATAGTTGGTCACGTCGATGCCCATGTTTCCGGCACCCGATGCAACAATGGCGCCCGCATGGACGCGCAAGGTTCCCGTGAGCGAAGAATTCTGCGCCAGGGTCAGGGTGCTCGCTCCCAGCTTGATCAGCGTTCCGTTGCCGGTCAGGAGCGCTTGGAGTGTCCCGGTCGCATTCTGGTTGACGGTCAGGGTGCTGTTCGTCTTGAAGTCAATGGAGGCGGCGGTGGTGCTCACGCCGTCCCCTAGTGCGCCGATGGTCTCGGAGGTTTCATTCAAGTCCAGAATAGCTGCAACACTGGAGCCACCAAGCACGACGCGGGACAGATCGCCGATGGCTTTGCCACCAGAGAGAGTCATGGTGCCGCCGACGATGGTGGTGGGCCCGTAATGGTTGTTTGTGCCAGAGACGGTGAGGGCACCCGTGGCCACCGTCTTGTCATAAGTCAGTGACTGGTCGGAGCGGAGGTTGGCCGCCAAGGCGACCGTGCCGGTGCCGTAATTCATGATGACCAGGTCTCGCGCAGCGTTGCCGGACTCGATGTAGCTGCCCGCCACACCAAGCGTGGTGGCATTGGCGGCCACGGTCGGAGTGATGAGGATGTTGCCCGAATTGATGCGGAAGCTATTGGCCACGCCCGTGCCGAGGGTCAACGTGCTGACGGCTGCCGCGTCGAAGCGCAGGGCGGTGATGGCCCGACCTGCGGCGACGGTGCCGGTCAGAGCGGCAGAGGTATTGACCACTTCTCCATTGGCCCAGGTGTTGGCCGCATTGTTGGTCACCGAGTTGAGGGTGATGAGGTTTCCCGAGGCGTCGGTGCTGGCAAACTGGAAGACATTGGTCCCGGCCTGCTTGGTAAGGATACCGCCAAGACCCACCTGGCTGGCCGCTGGGGCACCAGTGATCCGCATATCGCCGTTGTTATTCGCCACATCCAGGACGAGCACGCCACCCGCGAAGAGCTGATTCGCCGCCGAGGCCGCGTAGCCATAATTGCGCGTCAGGGTAGTGCCGGTGAGCGCGGTGGAATCGCCGTCAATGGTAACGGTGACTTCACCCGTGCGGAGGTCGAAGCCTGTCACGGTCTCGGTGGTGGAAATGCCGGGGTTCGCGCCGGTGAGGATGAGGCGACCTGCATTGGCACCACCAGTGCGGGCACCGTTAAAGATCAAGTTGCCAGCATCCCGGAGCTTGTTGCCGGCGGGATTGTTTCCGTAATCCAGGACCAACGTGCCGCCACCAACGGTTACATCTCCGGCGGAGGTGTTGTTCACACCGCGGATAGCCATCGTCCCGAGTCCATCGACAGTGAAACCAAAAGCCCCCGAGACATTGCCTTCGATGAGCAAGGTGTCGGCCGCGGCCGTCATCGTCCAGTTTCTGGTGGCACCAACCAGATTGAGTCCAGTCCGGATCGTGGTGGTCCCCGTGAAAGTTGAGTTGTTATTGACGGACAAGACGCCACTGCCGATGACATAGCCACCGTTACCATTAAGCGTGTCCACTTGTGCGTTGAAGCTCTGCATGTCGAGATAACCCCCAGCCTGCAAGGTTAGGTCGTCATTACTGGCGAAACCATTCGTGATCCCGAGACGCAGCGTGCCGCCGGCATTAACGGTGATGTCATCGCCAGTGAAAGCATTTGCGGCATTCAGTTCTAGCACGCCCCCACTGACCGTGATGTCATAATCCACGTCGGTAGCACCGGTATTCGCCCCGGTGATCTTCCAGGTGCCTGTGCCGGTCTTGGTGAGATTGCTACCCGTGCCGACGGCCAAATACTCACCAATGTTACCATTGCTTGATCCCCCGACGGTCACCCCAAAGGCATTCGGCGCGATTTTGGTGAGGGTGAGTTCCGCACCGCTCGTGCCATTCGCGAGGATGGTGCTGCCAGCCGTGCCCGCATTGACGGTGCGCCCCGAAACCGTGGTCCCGCCGGTAAACTCGAGCGTGCCCCCGCCGAGGGTGATCTGGTTGGCGACATTGCCGAGGTTCGCATTGGCACTGAACTGCACCGTTCCGGCATTGATGGTCAAGGCTGTGGCTGCGATAGTGCCGGTGAAGGTATTGAGAGCCGAGCCGAGCACGAGGGTGCCTGCACCCGCCTTGGTCAGCGGACCCGCGCCTGCGCCGACGATGGCGTTGGAGAGAGTCAGTGTGGTGAACGCATCGGTGCTGATGGTGCCACCGGTGGCCCCGAGGGTGGTGCCGCGATTGGTGTCATCAATGGCAAAGGTGGCAGAGGTCTGGAGCGTGCCGCCATTGAGGGTGAGCTGGGCGGCATTGGCCGCGCCCGGATTGCTGCCGAGGCCGGACTCGGCGAAGATCTGCACCGTGCCAGCGCTCAGGGTGGTGATGCCGGTGTAGGTGTTCACACCCGCCACGGTGAGAACGCCTGCACCGCTCTTGGTGAAGGCAAGCGCGCCGCCGCCGGTGCCGTCGCGCAGGAGGCCATTGAAGGTCGTCGCAGTCGCGAGGTTTGCGGTCAGGGTGTTGCTGATGGCGTTCGCATTTTCCAGGATGATACCGGGATTGGCCGTGAGCGTCGTCACGGTGGCGCTGTTGTTGTTCAGGCTCAGGGTGCCACCGTTGATGGTGATGTTGTTGTTGGCCGTGCCCGTGGCATTGGCGTTGGCCAGGATCAATCGGCCCTCATTGAGGATGGTGCCGCTGAGGCTATTGTTGCCGGAGAGCTGGAGGGTGCCTGTGCCCGACTTGACCAGCGAGATTGCTCCACCAGCGTTGTTCCCGATCACTGACTGGATGTCCAGGGTGCCGCTACCGAACTGGCTGATGATGAGTTCCGCACCGGCGGCCGAGCCGGCGGTGAGCGTGCCGTTGGCGATGATGCCGTTGTCCGAGCCGGACATGAGCAGACCGCCCGTGAGCGTGGTGGTGGCTAAGGTGAGGGTCTGGGCGGCGACGATGTCGAGAGTGCTACCTCCTGCACCAGGGATGAAGTTCAGGGTGCTGATGGTGCGATTCGCACCCAGGGCGGTGGTGCCGATTGCGTTCACCTTGACGTTATCCGTCGCGAGCCAAGTGCCATCGGTGCCGGTGTTGTAAGATCCTGCCTGGAGCGCGCGGATGGAACCTGCGGTAGCACCGGTGTCGTAGGTGGCAAAGTCGGTCCCGTTGACCGTGGCCCATGCACCGATGATGCCCTCGGCGGGCGTGGTGCTAATGAGGGTGGGAGCCGTGGTGAAGATGACGCGATTGCGACCATCGTCACCGAGGCCGGTGCCGCTGAAGTTCACGGTGGCACCGGCATTGCGAGCTGCCAAGCTGGCAAAGGTGAGGTCACTGGTCTGACCCGAGTCCGCCCTGGAGGTGGTGACGGTGAGCGCACCACCCGTGGTGCCGGTGCCAAGGGTGAGGGCACCCACGGTTTCCGAGTAGTTCACCACTGTGCCGTTGTGGGTGAAGTTGAAGGCGGCGGTCCCGTTGGTGGTGAGGGTGGCGGCGTTGGCGATACGGTTGGTATTGTTCGCCGCAAAGGTATTGGCGAGGGTGAGGGCACCACCGCCACCGAGGGTGTAGGCGGTGGAACCGCTGCTCGCACCATTGACGCCGCTGAACTGAAGGGTGCCGCCGTTGATCGCGGTGGCCAGGGTGAAGGTGTTGGCGCCGGTGAGGGTCCAGGTGCCAGAGCCAGTCTTGTTGACGGTGAGGGTATTGGTCACACTGCCGTCGGCGATAATACCGGAGATGGTTCCAGATGCGGAACCATCTAGGAACAAGATCCGCGCGGTCGTGTCAGGGGACAGGTTTCCGGCCAAGGTCAGGCTGCCACCGTTAGCCGTGAAGCGAGTGCTGCCGCCACCACTCGTGAGGTTGATGTTTCCCTGAATCGTGTTGTTGCCGGCTAGGTTAACGATGCCTCCAGTGCCGAGACCGCTGCTCAACGACCACGACATGTAAGCGGGCAAGTTGATGTCACCGCTCGATCCGTCGAGTTGGATGGAGGATCCGTTGCCACCGATCCCTGTGTTGTCAGCAACAGAGATGGTCTTGGGCCCGATGCCGAGCGCAGAGCTGTTGGTGACGATGATATTGCCGTTGCTCGGACTCGCGATCGTCACGTTGCCGGTGAAGGTGTTGTTGCCGCTCAGGATCAAGTTGCCCGGTCCGGTCTTGGTCAGCGCACCGCCATCAAGAATACCGCCGTAGGTCAGGGTGGTGTCCACATTGGTGCTGATCGTGCCTCCTGAGGCACCGAGGAAGAGGCCACGATCACTATCGAGGGTGAAGCTGGCGGTGGTGTTGAGCGTGCCTCCATTGAGGAAGATGGACTTCGCGGTGGGCAAGACCGGGGCGGTCCCGAGATTCAGGTCTGACGAAATGACAAGCGAGCCAGCGGTGACGGCAGTCTGGCCGGTGTAGTCGTTTGCGGCGTTGGAGAGGACGAGGGAACCTGCGCCAGCCTTGATGAAGCCCGCACTGCCCGAGACGATCCCGCTGAGGGTGGTCGTGCCGGTGACGGTAATGGTGCGCTGGCTCGCGCCGAGACCGACGGTGCCGCCGAAGACGAGGCCGTTCGCGTTCGCAGCCAGGGTGACATCGCCACCGACGGTGATGGCATTGTTATAGGTGCGCAGGAGCGGTGTGCCGGTGGTGAAGGTGCCGCCGTTGAGAGTGATGCCAGCCGTGCCGAAGGGGTTGGCGGTGGTCGTGGTGTTGTCCGCCAACGTGCCGCCATTGACGACGATGCCCGTGTTTGCCGTCGCGGACCCGACCATGCTGAGGGTGCCCGCATTGACGGTGATGCCACCCGTGAAGGTGTTCACCCCGCCGAGTTCGAGGAGGCCGATGCCGCTCTTGACTACCGAGATCGCTCCAGTGCCGTTGTTGGCGATCACCGAGTTGACCGAGAAGGCGTTGACCAGGGCATTGGCCGTGCCGACGTGGAAGATCAGCTCGGCAGCCGTGTCATCGGCATTTCCAGCAGTCAGCGAGCCGTTGACGATGCGACCGCCAAGGAAGCCGCCGGTGCCGACGAGAATGCCGCCGCTGCCGATGCGGAGCCTCTTGCCAGCGGTGACATCCATCACGGGAACCGGGTTCGGAGTCACCCCAGGAGCGAAGTTCAGCGAATTGATGGTCGTGGTGCCAACGGCGGTGAGCTGAAGATTGCCCTTATCGATCTTCACATTGCTGGCGGTAGTCCAGGTGGCCGGGGAGGTCGTCAGAGTGTAATCGGCCGCCACTAAAGCGGTGACGGAACCTGCCGCATACTTGGCAAATTCGTTGCCTGCCGTCGCCCACCCGCCGATGATGCCGTCATCCAGCGTCGGTGGTGTGGTCATGACAATCTGGCTCTGGGTGTTCAGCCCGAGGCCGGTGCCGGTGAAATCGACGGTGGCCCCTGCCGTGCGGGAGAAGGCGGTGAGGGTGAGGACGCTCTGGCCGGAGGTGTTCTGGGTGTTGTTGACCGTATTGGCACCACGGGCAAAAACCACGGAGGGCAAAGTTTCCGCATAGCTCGCAGCGGCCACGGTGTTGGCGAAGCTGAGCGTGCCGCCGTTCAGGGTGATAGTGTCGTCAATGCGATTGGCGACATTGGTGGCCAACGCATTGGTGATAAGAAGGCTGCCGCCGTTGGCCACGGTGATGCCGCTGGTGGTGAGGATGGTGCCTGCGCCGCTGAGCGTGAGGGTGCCGCCCAGCACATTTGTCGCGCCAGTGTAGGTGTTGACGCCCGCCAAAGTCAATACGCCAGCACCGGTGCCGACCTTGTTGAGGGCAAAGCCGGTGCCGCTGATTGGCGAGGAGATGGTGATGCCTGCGGCGCCGCTGACACCAATCGCCGTGTCAGAGGTGAGGGTGATCGTGCCGCTTCCGGCACCTGGTGTGAAGCTGAAAAGCGAGGAACCTGCGGTAGTGAAAATCGCCCCAGCACCGAGGATACCCGACCCACCAACAGAGATGGGCTCGCCAGCGATCGTGGTCGGGCCGCTGTAGATTCCAAGGGCTGCACCGGAGGCGATGGTGGTGCCCTGGCCCACAGCATTGGAGCCGAGACCGGTGGCGTGGCCGACAAAAGTAACGCCCTCGTTGAGGAAGAGCTGGCCGGTGAAGTTGCCCAGCCCGGGAGTGCTGGAGCCCGTGAAGCCCAAATTCAAGGTGCCATTGCCTGTCTTGGTCAGATTCCCCGAGCCGACCAGCTGCCCGTTATCATCAATGGTCGTCGTCGCGCCGGTGTAATTCCGGATTTCCGCGCCACCGGAGCCGATGGTGAAAACCTTGCCAAGCGAGGGATTGAGGGTGCCGGATAGAGTGGCCAGGACGGCGCCATTATCGAGCACGACACCGGTGGTGGTGGCCCCAAGGCTGAGCGCGTTGCCGCCCGTGGCGAGGACGCCACCATTGACGGTGAGGGTGGCACCGAAGGTGTTCGCGGCGGTCAGGAGGAGGGTGCCCGAACCGGACTTCGTAAAGTTGCTGGTGGAAGTGATCACTCCGGTCAGCGCGGTCCAGCTATCGACCGGGTTATCAACGGTGATGATGCGGTTGCCATTGAGCGCCACGGTGCCGGTGAAGGTCAGCGCACCGGTATTGATCGTGGCAGCGCCGAAGGTTTCGTCGGAGTTGAAGACCATGTTGTTCCGGAGGGTCCTCGGGGTGGTGCCATCGGCCACCGTCGTGGAGCCATTGATGGTGAAGGTGCCTGTGCCGAGCGCGGTGTCGCTGCCGAGGATCAGGGTGCCTCCGTTGAGATTGAACCCGCCGGTGAAGGTGTTGTTGCCGGTGAGCTTCAGAGTGCCCGCACCGCCCTTGGTGAGATCGACGACCTCGGTGAAGCTGCCGTTGTTGTGGTTCGAAATCACGGACGAGATGGTCAGCATGTTGGAGCTGACCGTGATGGGGAGATTCGTTGTTCCGTTCGCCACGAGTGCAGGTGAGTCGTCAGAGCCCCCCTTGAGGAAGGGCACGGACATGAGGTGATTGGCGTCACCGGAGACGATACCGCTCTTGATGGTGAGGGCATTGCTGCCGGTGCCGCTCACGGCGAGAGGCGTGACGCCTGAAAGGGCGAGGGTGTTGAGGTAGCGATTGGCCGCGCTGTCGAGAACGAGGTCGTTAGCGAAGACAGGCGTGTCATTGAGGGTGTCATTCAGCCACGTGGTCTCGCCACCGAGGGCCGCAGCCACCGCAGCCCTGACGGTGAAGGTGCTGCCACCCAGATCGACATACTCCGCAAAGGCGGAGCCCACGGTGGCCCAGCCGCCGATGAGCCCGAGGGTCGGAGCAACTCCCCCGATATTCGTGAAGACGACACGATTCCGGGTGCTGGTGCCGAGGTTGTTGTCGGCGAAATTCAACGTGGCACTGCCGGTGCGAACCAAGTCAGCAAAGGTCAGAGTCGAGGTCTGACCAACGCCTGCCTCGGTCGTGATGATCTTGGTGAGGCCGCTGGTGATGTTGAGCACGCCTAGCGACTCGCTGTAGCTCGTCAGCGCAGCCGCATCGTGGGAGAAGGTGATCCCGCCGCCGGTGGAGGTGATCGCCGAGCCGAGGACGCGATCTCCGAGGTTATTGGCAGCCGTATTGTTGATCTCCAGCACACCGGTAGGAGCGAGGGTGATGCTGGTCGTGCCGCTCAGCTTGCCTGCAGCCCCGGCAAGCACCAGCGTGCCACCATTGATGGCCGTGGCTCCGGTGTAGGTGTTGTCGCCATTCAACGTCCAAGTGCTGGTATTGCTCTTGGTCAGCGTGCCGATGCCGGTGGTGATCGCGCCGACCGTGCTGCCCAACGAGGTGCCGTCGAGGGTCAGATTCTGATCCACCGCCGTGACGGAGGCGACAGCGACATTGGCGCTGGTGGGATTGAAGGTGGCTCCGCCAGTGAGCGTGGTGGCACCGAGGCCGAGGCTGTAGCCATTGGCACCCGTGACATTGAGGGTAAAGGCACCGATGCTCGTCGCCCCGAGGCTGAGTTGGTTGTTGGAGCTACTGGAGACACGATCCACATCAATGGTGGTGTTGCCACCAATGGTCGTGCTGGCGGTGGTGAAGGCGGTGGCCGCGTTATTGCGAAGCTGCAAGGTGCCGCCATTGAGGGCGACTGCCGAAGAGGCGACCGAAGCGGCATTCCGCAATTGGAGCGCGCCAGCGGTCAGTGTCGTGGCGCCGGTATAGTCATTGGCCATCGAGAGGATGGCCGAGGCCAGTGCGCCGTTCACAGTCAAGGCTGCCGTTCCGCCGAGAGAGTCGGTCACCGTCTGCACCAGCGAACCGGTGCCGCTGACCGTCACCGTGTTCTGACTGACCGCATCCAACGCCTGAAGGCTGAGGATACCCCCGCTCAGCCCGATGGCGGTGTTTCCGAAGCTGCCGGTCACGTTGGTGGTGCCGTCGCTGATGGCGGTGGCTCCGGTGTAAACGTTTGCGGCGCTCAGGTTGAGGGTGCCGGTGCCATCTTTGGTCAGTGAGCCGACGGTTGCATCGATCCCAGTCGTCGAGATGGTCGTGGTTCCGGCACCGCCAAAGGTAAGCCCGAAGGTCGCACCCACGAAGCCGCCCGAGAGCGTGAGCGTGTTCAGGTCGGAATTGATTCGGCTGGCGGAGCCGAGGGTGATCGCGTTGGAGATGCTGTTGTTCCCCTCAATGTTGCGCAGGGCACCACCGGTGGAGACACCCGTGCCGTTCAGAGTGATGGCCTCGGCGGTCAGGGCCAGGGCACCGCCGCTGCCATCAAGTTCCAAAGCACCACCCGTGGCAGTGACGGTGGTTCCGGCAGCCGTCGTGCCGAGGGACGCAACGTTCTGAATCCGCAAGGCACCGGCGGAAATGCTGGTGGCCGCCGTGTAAAGGTTGGCGAGCGCAAAGGTGGTCGTGCCCGCGCCGTCCTTGGTGACGGTGCCGGTTCCGAGGTTTCCGATGACGCTGTTGACGAGGATGTTACCTGCGCCACCAAACGTGAGGCCGGTGTTGGTCACTGAGGTGGTGATGCCGCCAGTGAGCGTGAGCAATCCGGCGTCCGAGTTGATGCGGGTAGCGGCCGAGGCGAGCTCAATCGCACCGGCATAGCTGTTGTTGCCCAGAATGTTGCGCAGTGCGCCGGAGGTGGCTCCGGTGCCGGGGCCATTTAGGGTCAGCGCTTCTGCGCCGATGGCCACATCCCCGAGGAGGCCGGAGATTTCCAGAGCCGCACCGCTGAGCACGATCGTGCCTGCGGTGGTGGTGCCGAGGGCGGTGTTGTTCTGGGCACGCAGAGCACCGCCATTGATGTAGGTGACACCGGTGTAGGTGTTGGCTCCGCCAAGAGCGACGACACCAGCGGCGGCACCGGTCTTCAAGAGGGCGTCCGCTCCTGCACCGTTGTCGGCCACGATGCCAAGAATCGTCATGACCCCGGCAACCGAATCGAGGATACCGGTGCCCGAACCTGTCGCGTCACCAATCAGCACACCCCGGTTGGCGCTGATATCGAAGGTGTTGGCGAGCCCGCTGAGGCCGCCGCCGTTGAGGACGATGTTGTTGGAAACCACACTGCCGGGATTGGCCCCCAGGGAGGCGGCATTGTTCACCTGGAGCAGTCCGTTGTTGACCGTGATGTCATTAGCACCAGTCCAATCCACCGTGTTCGCGCCGGTGAGGGCGATGGTGCCGAGGCCTTCCTTGGTGATGCCGCCGGATCCGGAGATGATACCCGAGAAGGTATTGGTGACGGCAATGGAGTTCCCGGTCACGGTGCGAGTGGAAGCACCCCAGGCCACCGGACCGGAGAGCGTCAGGGCCGCAGGCGTGGTCGGTCCGCGGGTGCCGAAAGTGAAGTTGCCATTCACGGTGACGGCGTTAGCTGCTGTGGTGGTGGTGGTGGCACCAATCGTCGTATTGTTGCCGATGGTCAGAGTGCCCGTGCCCATAGAAGTGGCCGCTGCGATGAGCAGACCACCCGCCTGAAGATCGATGCCCCCGGTGAAGGAGTTGTTGCCGGTGGTCAGGTGAAGAATGCCATTGCCGGTCTTGATGATCCCTGCACCCGCGCCGGTGATGGAGCTGGTGATGAGCAAGGTCGGGGCATCAGGGGAAATATCTTGGCTGTTGAACTGGATCGGATTGACCGTGAAGGTGCGCGTCGACCCCAAGGCGAGTTCGCCGCCGCTGATGATCGAGGTGCTAGCCACATTGGAGGACGAAGCGGTGACATTGCCGCCAAGGGTGAGGGTGCCGGTCGGGCTGACCGTCGGGGCGGTGGTGCCGCCACCGTTGTTGTTGAAGACGAGACCGTTCAGGATGTTGTTGCCGGCCAAGGTGAGGGTGCTGAGGCCGTTCAGGGTGACCACCTGGGGAGCGATAAACGCCCCGGCCGTCTGCGTGACGGTGCCACCGCTGATGGTCAGACCGTTTCCGGGCAGTGTCGCCGTCGCTGCGAGGGTCAGAGTGCCCTGGTTGACGATGGTTCCGCCCCCGTAGGTGTTGGTGCCGGCGAGGGTGAGGGGGTTGGCTCCGCTCTTGACCAGAGTTACCCCGGCACCGGTGATCGCACTGTTGATGACCTGCGGTCCGGCGCCTTGGGTGTAGACGAACAATTCAGGCCCAGTCGTGGTGAGGTTGCCTTGATTCACCGCGCTGCCGATCGTCTGGGTAGCGGTGCTGAAGAAGAGCAGTCCGCCACTGCTTAGTGTCAGGGTTTTGCCAGCGGCGATTGCCACGATGTTGCTCGCGGCTTGCCCCATGCGTAGGCTGTTGATCGTCTTGTCGTTTGTCACGGTGATGTTTCCCACAACGGCGGAATTGATGTTGATGTTGTCGGTGAGTCCAGCTGTATCGATGGTGGTTGTCGATGACGATGCGTTGGAATACCCCTGGTATCCTGCTTGGCCCAGCGAACCGATGCCCAGACCGGGAACATAGCTGGCAAAGTCGCTCGGGTTGGTGGTCCCGATGATGGCCCAGCCACCGATGATGCCGTTGGTGAGTCCGCCACCGATGGTGCTGGTGGAAACTCCATTGATCGTCGAGACAAAGATGCGGGACCCCGAGCCAATGGCTCCCTGGGCCGTGGTAATGGTCAGGTTTCCTCCACCGACCGCACGAGTGAGACTTGTGAGGGTCAATTCGGCCGAGTTGACGCCGGTTCCACCCGCAGCGGAATTGATAAAGGATGTGCCCTGAGCCAGGGTCACAGCCCCAAGGGTTTCCGTCGAGGCGGTCTGTGCACGCCCCAGGAAGCTGATCGTGCCGCCACGCAGGTTGATCACCGCATTGTCATTGACGCGGTCTGTGAGATCCGTCGTGCCGGTGTTATTGAGCGTGAAGGTGGCATAGTTCACGTCGATGTCCCCGAGCACACCACCGGCTCCAGAGAGCGTGCCGCCGTCGATCAACTGGGTGACGTTACCGTTGAGCAGGGTCTTGCCGGTGTAGGTGTTCACCCCGCTGAGCGAGAGCGTCGCAGCGGTGCCACTCCCATGGGAACGGGCAAAGCTCATCCCGCCCGACATCACGCCGGAGAAGCTGCGGGCCGTGGCATCCTGGTTGACCACAAGAGTGCTGGTGGTGGCAGTGCCAACCACGTTGCCACCCGTTCCCGCAACGAGCGAGTCACTGAAGAATACGCCCGTGGTCTGCACATTGCCGTTCAGGTTGAGGGTGCCACCCGCATTGAGCACCATAGGCTGGCCAGCGAGGACGGTATTCTTGCCACCGTCCAGCTTGAGGGTGCCTTTGTTGATGACAGTGTTGCCGGTGTAATAGTTCATCGCCGTCAGGGTCAGGATGCCGTTGCCTGTTTTGGTGAGGCCAGCCGCAGTGCCGGTGGTGGTGATCGTGCTTGAAATGGTCGTGTTATCCGTCGCAATACCGAGAGTATGCACGATGAGGTCTGTCGCGGAGGCGGTGGTCAAAATGCCGCCACTGATACCTGTATTTCCTGCCGTGGTGATCACGCCGCCGCTTTGCACCGTGAAGGGCTGCAACGGCCGGATGGTCACGCCTTTGTCAGCCAGGTTCAAGGAGTTGATCGACAGCACCCCATTCACCGTCGCGGAGGCGGCGAGAGCCACGTTGGCCGTAGGAGTGAGCGTTGTGGCGGATTCACCCACCCCGAGCGGGCGCAAAATATCACTGGCCGCACCACTCGTGGTGGCGAAACCCAAGGTGCCCACGCCACCAGCGGTGGCGTCTAGGAGAATGTAGGGCAAAATGGCTTTGTTGACCGTGCCAGAAGCCCCTGCCTGACCGACAAAGGTCGGAGCCGCAGTGAAGGCAATCGTCGCCACCCCATTACCAGCCGCTGATCCAAGATTGGTGCCGCTGAAAACGGCGGTGCCATTGGCACCACTGCCAGTCCGTGCCAAACTGGCAAAGACCAAATTGGATTGCTGCCCCACATCGGGTGTGATGGTGATGAAACTGCCACCGCGATTGAGGGTCAGCGCACCGGTGGATTCGCTCGAGGTCCCCAGGCTAGAGCCAAGGAAATTCAGGGTGCCGCCACCCAGGGTCATCGTGCGCGGCGTGGTCGCTCCACCGAGACGGTTAAGGACGTTGGTGCCGCTGTTATCGAGCGTGAGGACGGCACCTGCGCTGACTGTGTTGGCCACGGCAGCATTGCCGATCGTGCCAGTTCCGCTGATCGAGAAGGTGCCCGCGTTGACGGTCAGTGCGGTGACGTAGGCTGGGCTGGAAACCGTTAGGTTGGTCGTGCCTGCGCCGAACTTCGTGATGGAACCAAGGGCGGGAAGCGCGATCGTCGAAAGGTTGATCGTTCCCTCCGAATTGAGCAGCAATGCCTGGGTGCCCGAGAGGCCGCCCTGAAGATTCAATGTCGCTCCAGTATCCGCGCCAATCGTGACCTGCGCCGTCGCGAGAGTCACGAGGCCACTTACGTTATTGGTTCCGCTGACCGCCTGCAACGAACCACCGCCGTTGATGCCCATGGTGGTGGCGGCAATGCCGGTCAGGGTGATGGCTTCAGAGATGTTCACCCCGGCCAGTTGCAAGGCCGCGCCCTGATTGCCAGCCACGGTGGTGATGCCCGCCGTGGAGCCAAGTGCATTGTTGTTGGCGATGCGCAAGGCACCCGCGTTGATGGTAACACCGCCGAGCCAGGCACCGTTGTCGGCATTGAGGATGAGGGTGCCGTTGTCGGCCTTGACGAAGCCGTTCTGCGTGGTCCAGGCCGTGTTGAGTTGCAGGCTGGTGCCAGCAGTGACTTCGAGGATGTTGTTCGCGGCGATGCCGGCCAGGTTGATCGTGCGGGAGGTGGTGATCGCCCCGCCACCAAAGGCGCGCAGGGTGGTCGTGGCACCGGTGCCGGTGCCACCGTTCAGGCTGATGGTGTTAGCGCTGTTGCCGAGCGCGGCGTCACTGTTGAAGGAGAGGACACCGAAGCTGGTCGTGCCCGTGCCGCCTGCGCCAATCGTGATGTTGCCGGTGAAATCGTTGGTGTTGTTGCTCAGCACCATGGTTCCAGTTCCGAGCTTGAAGATACCGCCGGTCGTGCCGGTGACTTGGCCGCTGAGGGTGAGGCTCGGCACAACATTGGAAGCAATCGCGCCATTGGTGAGCACACTGAAGACCGGTGTCGAAGTCAGCGTGGTGGTGCCGGCGAACTCAAGGCCGTATCCGTTGGCCGCAGCCACGGACAGGGTCTGCTCGGCCATGGTCAGGGTGCCGAACTGAAGAGTCTTGTTCAGCGGAGTCAGAAAAAGGCCGCCGGAACCCGCCGCATTGCGGTCAATGTTGATCGTGGCCACGCCGCCGCCGATGATGCTCACATTGTCCTTGAGATCGATGTTCTGCGTGGAGCCGGTATTGTTGCCATCCATGCGCAAGGTCAGTGTCGCGCCGCCCGCGAGCGAGATGCCCTGGGTAGCGCCCGAGTTTAGCGCCCCGGTGCCGACGGCGAGTAGCGTGCCGGCATTGATGAACAAGGTTCCCGTGTAGGCATTGTTGATCATCGTGCCCGTAGCACCCGTGGTGCCGAAGTTCAAGGTGCCGAGACCGGACTTGGTCACTGCCCCGGTGGAACTCAGGATAGGGGTGGTCAGGGTGATGATGTCCGCTGCAGCGTTCGAGCGAATGATCAACTCAGGGTTGCCGGTGGTGCCGGAGGTGATGCCCGTGCCGCCGGAAATCGTCGTCGCCCCCCCACCGTTGCGGAGGAGGACGCCAGCCCCCGTGCCACCGAGCGTCAGCGTCTGGCCAGCGGTCAGGGCGAGGTCAGCGGTCGTGGCACTGTTGATGTTGAGCGTGTTGAAGTTATCGCTCGTGAGCAGGGTGGAAGCCGCCGTCGTCCGAAGGTTGACGCCTGTGTTTCCGGAGAGGTTGCCCCCGGCTAGGCTCGTGCCTTCCGCCAGAGTGGCGTAGTTGATTTCGCGGACAAAGCCGCCGGTGTCATACCAAGCCAAGTTATAAACCCCGGAAGGCGAAGTCGCTGCTGTGATAGAGGCGAAATAGCCAGGCCCCATCAAGGCGTTGGCCGTCTGGCCGGTGAAGCTGATGCGGTAGTTCGTGCCGTTGGTGCCGGCTGCATTGCCAAAGGCCGCCAAGAGACTGGTCGCGCCCGCTGAGCGCGTAGGAGCAGCAGCGAAGTCGAGGGAGAGCAGTCCCGAATTGTTGACCGTGCGGCTGAGGTTGATCGAGCCGTCGCCAGAGGTGAAAGTCGCCGAGGCCAAATCCTGATCGCGGGTGGCCACAGACATAGCGACGTTGGCATAGGTGAAGGCACTGGTGCCTCGGAAGTCGAGGCCGGTCGTGGAACTGAGCGTGCCCCCGGCGGAAGCAGCCGTCGCCTAATCTGCAGGGTGCCGCCCTTAATGGTCGTGAGTCCGGCGTAGTTGTTGGCGCTGCCGGACAAGATCAGCGTTCCGACACCGGCCTTGGTGATGCCGTAGGTGCCGCCGGATTGAAGCACGTTGCCGTGATACGTGAGGGTGCTGGCGCGGACATCGATCTGTCGGGTCGAGGTAGTGATCGTATTCGTGGAGCCGCCTCCTCGAGTGGTGCCGAAGGTGAGGGCGTTTGTGCCGAGAAAGGCGAAATCGGAACCCCATGTTTGCGCGTATCTGGCGTCGGCAGTGGTCGTGGCCGCAGAGGCGTCAATTGCACCGCCATTGATAATGAAAGTGTTCGCGGCGGCCCCCAGAGCAGCGGCATTTCCGAGCGAGAGTGTGCCCGCATTCAATGTGACTGACTGACCTGAACTACCAAAGGTGTTGACGCCGGAAAGCGTAAGATTGCCCGTCCCAGCCTTGATGATGCTGGAATTACCACTGATGATACCGCCCAACGTAAGCGAATTATTGTTGACCGTTACGGTGCGGGTGGCGGCGGCCCCGAGCCCAATGGCACCGGTGGCTTGAGTGAGGATTCGGGATCCCGTGAAGGTGATATTGCCGCCCAAGGTCATCGCATTGGTGATGGCAGTGGTCGTCGAAGCCTGGGTGTTGTCGATCGTGCCTCCGTTATAGATGAAGGTCCCCGTGCCCAGCGCTGCATTGGCGTTGATATTGAGCGTTCCTGCGGTCAGGGTCGTGCCGCCAGTGAAGATATTGGCACCGCCCAGGGTCAGGGTTCCCGCTCCCGACTTGGTGAGGGAGGACGCCTGCGCCGCAGTGCCGATGATGCCGGTGACGGTGGTGTTGCCAGTGCCGCCGAAGGCGATAACCTGAGCATTGGTGGGGGTAATCGCTGCCAAGGTCAGCAGCGTGACGCCGCCGCCACTAGGATTGTTCACCGTGAAGGTGCTGGTGCTCGCAGCAGCCCCGGTCAGCGACGTCGCGCCGGAGAAGGTCACACCAGCGATACCGCTGGTGACATTACTGCCGCCGCCGATGGTTAGGGTCTGCGCGCCCATGCTCAGGGTGGTGTTGGTGTGCGTCGTGCCCGCGCCGCTGGTCAGACGATCCGAGGTGATCTGCGTATTCCCGCCCACGGTGGTAGCGCGGCCGAAGGTCAAATTGCCATCATTCGCGAGTTGCAACTGCCCGCCATTGAGAGCCAGAGCGCCAGCACCCAGCGCACTGGCATTGGTGGTGGCCCGAAGGACGCCCGCCGTCAGCGTCGTCGTGCCGGTCTGGGTATTGATTCCGGAAAGTGTCACCACGCCAGCACCCGAGCTATTCACCGTGACTCCACCTGACGTCGCACCCAGGATATTGCCCGAGAGCGTGATGCCGCCCGTGCTCGATGCGCCAAGAGTGAGTAGATTGGTGCCGTTGGTGATGTTTCCGGAGATGTTGAGCAGACCCGCCGATGTATTCGACCATGCGTTCGCTCCACCAAGGGTAATGGGAGCAGAAATATTGGCTGCGGTATTGGCCGTGATGCCAGTATTGATTGTCAGAATGTTCGCCCCGATGCCCGCAATCGTGTAAGCTCCCCCGCCATTGGGCGCATTGAAGGTCAGCGTTCCCGCTGTGATTGGTCCGCCAAGCGTCACAATCCCCGCCGCTCCCAACGTGCCACCACCGAAAACAGCGTCGTCAGGTGTCACATTATTCCAGATCACATCTGTGCCAGCATTGTTCCAGTTGCCCAGTCCGTTGGTCCAAGTGCCAGGGCCATCCGTGATCACTGCGCCATCTCCAGAAGCGGCATCCCACGTTAGGGTGGCTCCTTTCACCTGAACATTCCACAACGGAAACATCGCAAGCAACAAAGCACTAACCGGGACCTTTAGATGAATGCGGAAGACTCGGAGTGCAGCACTTTGCTTAGATTTCATGGGCGACGGAGAGGGGCTTTGAAATACCAAAGCCTTCCGATGCTGGGAGAGCTTCGGAAAGCGCTTGGTGTTCAGATTTCTAGAATTAGGCGTTCTGTATGGCTAAAGTATGGGCAATCAGGCTCCCAAACAGAAGAAAAAAATCAACCGCGCCGAAGCTTGCGTCGCTTGACTTTCGCCGGGCTCGCTAACTCAAGCCCCCGCCGGGATGGTTTCAATCCTCGACCACGCTGCGGGTGCGGGTCAGCAGCCCCATCTCCGCCAGTTTCCGCTGCATGGTGCGGCGGCTGATGCCGAGCAGTTCGGCGGCTTCCGTCCGGTTGTTGCCGGTGCGACGCAGCGCTTCCTCGATGAACCGGCGCTCCATGGCTTCCAAACTCAGGTCCTGCGGCAGCACATTCGCCGCCGGGGCTCCGGCCGGGCCAGGGGCCGCGACACGGGGTGCGCCATGCCCGCCACCGCTGAGGTAGGGCGGCAAATGCTTCAGCATAACGCGCTGGCTGTTGCTCATGACCACGCCCAGCTCGATGGCCGAGCGCAGCTCGCGCACGTTCCCCGGCCAGTCGTAGGCCATCATCGCGGGCAGGGCGTCTTCGCCGAGCGGCTTGAAAGGCTTGCCATTCGCCTCGGCCACCTCCTTGAGGAAATGCTCGGTCAGCACCGGGATGTCGCTCCGGCGATCGCGCAGCGGCGGCATGTGCAGGGTGACGACGCGCAGGCGCCAGTAGAGGTCCTCGCGGAACTTGCCTTCCTCGACCATCTTGGCCAAGTCCTTGTTCGTCGCGGCGACCACGCGCACGTCCACCTTGATGGGCTTGGCACTGCCGACGCGCTCGATGGTTTGTTCGCCCAGGGCGCGCAGGAGCTTGACCTGGGTGCTGGCGTCGATCTCGCCGATTTCATCCAGGACCAAGGTGCCGCCATCGGCCAGCTCGAAGCGCCCGATGCGCTTCTCCGCCGCGCCGGTGAACGCACCTTTTTCATGTCCGAACAGCTCGCTCTCCAGCAACTGCGGCGACAAGGCGGCGCAGTGAACGATGACCAGTTTCTCCTTGGGCCGTCCGCTCAGGTGATGGATCGCCCGGGCGACCAATTCCTTGCCGGTGCCGCTCTCGCCTTCGATCAAGACGGTGGCGCGGGTCGGCGCGACCTGCTCGATGGTCTCCAGGATCGGCTTCATCACCTCGGCCTGACCGAGGATGCCCTGGACGGAATACTTGCGCTCGACCTGCTTCTTGAGAGCGACGTTCTCGCTCTCCAGCTTGCGGCTGCGCAGCGCGCGTTTGATCAGCAAATCGACCTCATCCAGGTTCAGCGGCTTGGTGACGAAATGATACGCCCCGCGCCGCATCGCCTCCACTGCGGTATCGACCGAGCCATACGCGGTCATCATGATGCACACGGGCGGCTTCGGCAGTTTCAGCGCCTCCTCCAGCACCTTCATGCCATCGTCCGCGCCCAGGCGCAGGTCAGTCAGCATCACGTCCACCTGCTCGTTTTTTAGCACCTCCATCGCCTGCGCCATGTCGGCGGCGACATAGACGTCGAAGTCATCCTCCAGCGACAGCCGCAGGCCGTCGCGGGTGTGCTTTTCGTCATCGACGATGAGGATGGTGGCGAGGTCTTGGGTCATGATGATGCGTTGTTGGAATCCCCCGCGCCCAGCAGGCGCATCTTCTTCTCCACCAACGGCAGGACGACGGAGACCTTGGTCCCCTGCCCTTCGCGGCTTTCGATGTCGATCTCGCCGCCATGCTCGCGGATGATGCGGCGCACGATGAGCAGGCCCAGGCCGGTGCCGGTTTTGCGCGTGGTGAAGAAGGGCTGGAAGAGGTTGCCCATGTGCTCGCGGCTGATGCCCTTGCCCTGATCTTGAAAGCTGACAATGACCTCAAAGTCTGTGAAAGCACTGTTAATCGTGAGCCTGCCTCCGCTCTCATTCATGGCTTGCGCGGCATTGCGGATGAGGTTGTAGAAGGCCTGTTTCATCTGGTTCGCGTCCAGCGGCATGGCGGGTAAATCCGCCCGCAGTTCCAGCTTCAGCTTCACCTTGATCTGGTCGAGTTCCGGCTTCAGGAACCGCGCCGCCTCCTCGATCAACTCATTGATCTGCACGCGCTGCAACTGCGGCTGCGTGGGACGGATCGCGGCCAGGAACTGGCTGATGATGAAGTCCAGCCGTTTGATCTCGCCGAGCGAAACGTCGAGGTGCTTCTGCAGCTTGTCCGCCCCCTTGCCCATCTTCTTGATCGAGCGCTCCATCAGCTGCAGATGGATGGTCAGGCTGTTCAAGGGATTGCCCAGTTCGTGGGCGACCCCGGCCGCCAGCAGGGTCAGCGCGCTGATGCGCTCGCTCTCGATCTTTTCCTCCGTCAGCTTGCGCGTCTCGGTCACGTCGCGAATCAGCATCACGAAGCCGATGTCCTGGGTGTCGTCGATGGCGGTGATGTAGAAATTGAGGAAGCGGTTCTCGGGATAAAATACCTCCAAGTCACGGCTGACCACGGTGCCCGGCTTGCGCAGTTCCTTCCAGTCCAGGCCGCGCACGCCCTCGCCCAGCTGCTTACCCATGACTTGCTCAGCCTCGAAGCCGAACAGGTGGCAGGCCGCCCGGTTCACATACGTCACGTGCCCCTCTTGATCGAGCAGGATGACCCCCTCCTGCAAGGCTTGGAACACCTTCTCCAGCAGGCCTTTTTCCTGCAACAGCTCGGCCAGAAAATGCTGCACCTCGCCCGGCTCCAGGCGGTCCATGCGCTTGATCAGTTTGTCAAAAAAGCCGGACTTCATGGCGGGTTGGCGGATGCTGGATGCGTGCTACAGGATGAGACGTTCACTGCGGATGCGTGGAGCAAAATCAACAATCGTTCATGATGAATCAGGAATCCCTTCGGCTCGTGCTGGTGACTTTTCCCGACCTCGAGAAAGCGCGTCAGGTTGGCACAAGTCTGATCGAATCACAACTCGCCGCTTGTGTCAATTTGCTCCCGGCTGTGGAGTCCATCTACCGCTGGCAAGGCCAGATCGAGCAGACAGCCGAAGTCCTCGCGATCTTCAAAACGACAGCTCACGCGATAGCGGCGTTTGAAGCACTCCTGACCGCCTTGCACCCCTACGAAGTGCCGGAAATCATCGTGCTCAAGCCGGAGCAGGTGGCGGCGAGTTACGCGCGGTGGGTGGGCGAGAGTGTGGCGGCGACTTAACTTCGAGTTCAGTCGAAACCCGGCGTCCCCTGATTCGGCTAGTGCCAAGCCACTTTGACCAAAACTACGGCATCGCCTCAGGCTCGGCACGCAGCAGCTGATAGCCGTTAAACTTCTCGTTCGGCTTGAACAGCCAGCCCGGCGTCGAGCTGATCAGTTCGTAGCGGATGGCTTCAAATTCCGGCAGAATCAGGTCGCTGTTCGGGTCATAAATTTTGCGGCCGGTGAAGCGACCCCACACCTGATAATCCCAGTTGTGGTCGTAGCCATAGGCGTTGGAGGTGCCGCCGGGCTCCTCGGGCAGACGGTCCGGCTGGGCTTTCGAGCGCTCGCTCATCACCACCAGCTTCGCCTGATCCCAAGGCTGGCCGGGACGGCGCAGGTAGCCCCAGAAGTGGGTGCGCTCAATGCGGAAGCGGCGGCCGATGTAGTAATCCCCACGCGGCTCCTGGGCGATGCTGGCATTGCGCAGGTCAATCTGCTGCTGGATCGCGGGGTTCTGGCAGGCGGTCAGAACGAGAAGGCAGAGCAGAAGGGTGAGGCGAGTCATGGGAAGTCGGGATGGAGCGGATTCTATCAACGAGGCTGGCGCGGCAATCAACTGCCACTCATGATTCAAAACGCCGCCCCGACACGTAGCTGCCCACAATGCGCACCTGCGCGCCATCGGCCTGCACTTGGGCCAGCGGTTCGGCGGTCGAAGGCTGCGCGGTGGAGCCCTCCAGCTCAATGTAGAAGCGATACTTGTTCGGCTGGCCGCGCAGCGGGCGGGACTCGATCCTTTTCAAGCTCACGCCTGCATCGCTGAACGGTTGCAGGAAGCGGCATAGGCTGCCCGGTTTGTCTGGCAGCACCACCACCATGGCGGTGCGGTTGTGCTGGGCACTTGGCGTGTTGGCCTGCGGGCCAACGAGGAAGAATTGGGTGATGTTCGGCACCTCGCCGGCGATGGGAAATTGCAGCACGTCCAGCCCGTGCTTGGCCGCATTTTGGCGCGGGCCGATGGTCGCGGCGTTCATCTCTTCCACCGCTCGCTTCGCCGAGGCAGCCGTGCTGGCCAAGGGCACACGCTTCACTTTCGGATGGTGCTGCTGAAGCCACTCATCGCAGTGGAAGAAGGGCATGGGATGCGAGTAGATCACCTCCACCTCATGCCCGGCATGGCCCAGCAGCGCCAGCTTCACATCCAGCGTCAGCTCCTCCAGAATGTGCAGATGACAGCGGTCATCGACCAAGCGGTCCACGGTGTCGATGATGAACCCGCCAGACGAGTTTTCGATAGGCACCACGCCATGCGCTGCAGGGTTCGCGGCGAGAAAATCAAAGACCTCGCTCACGCTGCCGATCATGCGCAACTCATGATCGGGGAATCGTTGAGCCGTGACGAGATGCGAGAAACTGCCTTCCGGCCCAAGACAGGCGATGGAGCTGGTGGCGGGGATGAGGGGCTCGTCAGACATGGATGGGAGAGCCGGGCATCATCCGCGTTCACGTCGTCTGGTCAAGCCTACCTCCGCCGATACTCGGAGCTGCCGTTCTGCTTGAAGTATTCATCCCTCATGCGGCGCAGTTCTTCCAGGCGGGCAGCCAGCACGTTCTTTTCATTGGCCTTGGCGCGGATGAAGTGATTGTTGTCGCCGTAGTAGCGCCAGGGGCCGTCGGGGATCTCGTTCAGATCCACGAAACGCCAGTCGACCTTGCCACCGCTTTTGATGCCCAGGTAGTCCCGCACGGCGGGGGAAATATCGATGCCCGCGCCGTTGTTCTTGTCGTTCTTCGGCCGGTTCGGGCCAAAGACATAATCCACGTCCTCGGTGTTGAAGGGACCGCAGTCCTCCCACTGCGCGTAGCAGACGCGATTGCCATAGCGGATGGCCAGCCACTGGCTCTTCAGCACGCTCCGACCTTGCTTGGTGAAGCGCTGGGCAAACCAAGGAATCTTGGTCTTCGCCTCGGGCTTCGTCGTGTTGTAGTCCAGCACGTCGTTGTAGGGCAGCGCGATGTAGAAGGGGTTCTGCCTCGGCACGAAGGCAGCGGGCAGGTAGTTCGAGGTGCGCTTGGTCGGATCGGGATCGTCGTAGCCGCCGAAGTTCTGCTGCCACTGCGTGTCCCAGGAGCTTTTGTTGTTCGGCGTGGGGTTGTTCTCCGTCGGCTCCTCACCCACCCAAAACACCGTCGCGACGATCTCCGTTTTCCACGGGTAGCGCGAATACGTGATCCGGGGCATGGTCGGGGCGAACACACGCGGCACAGCCCCCGCCGTGGCCTGCGTGGCCAGCACGGGCGGCGTGACCGCTGGCAGGGATGTCTGCGCACGAGCACCCGTGACCAGCGCGCAGGCGCACGCCACGCACAGGAAGCTCCACTTTTGCTGCCTAACCTTGACCATTACCGGGGATTTTTTTCGAAGGGGGCGGTTATAGTAGCAGTCGCCCGCCGCAGTGTTCAAAACATTTCCACGCCCAATTTCATGCCCGCGCCTTTAAAAAATCTGCTGGCAACAGGCTGGCAGCGGCGACGTTCACACACGTCTCCATGTTCCGCTCCCTGATCACGCTGCTGCTTGTCGCGGCTCTGCCTCTGCTCGCCTCGGATGGCAAACCCAACATTCTCATCCTTCTCACCGATGACCTGGGCTACTCCGATCTCGGCTGCTACGGCAGTGAGATTACCACGCCGAACCTCGATCAACTCGCCGCGAACGGCCTGCGCTTCACCGACTTTCACAACACCGGACGCTGCTGGCCGACCAGGGGGGCGCTGATGACCGGCTACTACCCGCAGCAGGTGCGCATGGACCCGCAGCCGCGACCGAAGCAGAACCGCGGCTTTCCCTCCTGGACCCGCACGATCCCGCAAATGCTGAAGCCCCTGGGCTACCGCAGCTACCACAGCGGCAAGTGGCACATCGGCTGCGCGCCCCGCATCCTGGCCGATACCGGCTTCGACCGCAGCTATCACCTCGCCGATCAGAGCCGGCATTTCTCGCCCGTTGCGCATATGCTGGATGACAAGCCGCTATCCCGTGTCACCCGCGACGAGGGCTTCTACGGCACTGTGGCCATCGCCGACCGTGCCATTGAATTTTTGCAGCAGCACCAGGCAGACCACGCGGACAAGCCCTTCTTCGCCTACGTCGCCTTCACCGCGCCGCATTTCCCGCTGATGGCCTGGGACAAGGACATCGAAAGGTATCGCGGCAAGTATTTGCGCGGCTGGGATGCCCTGCGCCAGGAGCGCTTCGAGCGCCTGAAGAAGATCGGCTTGGTCGATGGCGAGCTGTCCAGCCCTGAACGCCAGATCCGCGCGCCCAGCGGCAATGACCAAACCTCGGCCCAGCTCAACCACGAAGATGTTTTCACCTATGTGCCCTGGGATTCTCTGACCGAAGCTCAGCGCAGGTTTCAGGCTGAAAAGATGGCCATCCACGCGGCCATGATCGACCGCATCGACATCGAAGTGGGACGCCTCTTGGATCAGCTCAAAGCCATGAAGCAGTTCGAAGACACTCTCATCGTCTTCCTCAGCGACAACGGTGCCAGCGCTGAGATCATGGTGCGCGGCGATGGCCACGATCCCCGCGCTCCCATGGGCAGCGCGGCCACGCATCTGTGCCTCGGCCCCGGCTGGTCCACGATGTGCAACACGCCCTTCCGCCGCCACAAAATCTGGACGCATGAAGGCGGCACCAGCACGCCGCTCGTAGTGCATTGGCCAAAAGGCATCGCGGCCAAGGGCGAGCTTCGTCACGATGCCGGGCACGTCGTTGATCTGATGCCCACGATCCTTGATGCCGCCGGAGCGCCTGCGGCGAAGATCAGCGCATCGGCCCCCGACTTCCCCGGCCGCAGCCTGGTGCCGGCCTTCGCCAAGAACGGTAGCGTGCAGCACGACTACCTGTTCTTCCATCATCAAGGCAATCGCGGCCTGCGGATCGGTCCTTGGAAGCTGGTGTCATCCAAAGACGATGCCGACACCTGGGACCTTTACGACTTCAAAGCCGACCGCAGCGAGCAGCACAATCTCGCACCACAGATGCAGAGCAAAGTCAACGAACTGCAAGCCAAGTGGGATGCGCTTGATGCACAGTTTGCGAAGGATAGTGCCAAGTAAAGATCAACCATAGAACACACAGAAAACACGGAACAGAAAACGACTCCTTCTCCTTCCGTGTTTTTCGTGTGTTCCGTGGTTAATCCATTCTTCGTGTTCCGAGGTTAAACCTCCCGTCGCCGTCCTCCGCAGTTGCAAGGCCGACCGCAGCGCGTTCGTTCACTGCCGCCCCATGAAAGCCCTATTCATTGCCCTGCTCGCCACTGTGGTTGCCTTCGCTCAAGAACCCGAAGGCAACACCTCCACCCAAGCCGCAGCCACTACGGGCGAACTGAGCGCCAGTGTCTTCGGCAAAACAGGCATGACCGGCAGCAGCGTGGGCATCACCTTGGATGATCAAGGG
>Ga0164295_10000637_pt1 | contig 29466 bp, 7 predicted proteins | sample GEODES006metaG_FD_111798 | JGI IMG/M metagenome (GOLD analysis project Ga0164295, IMG submission 111798) | Oligotrophic lake water microbial communities from Sparkling Lake, Wisconsin, USA - GEODES006 metaG | ecosystem: Environmental > Aquatic > Freshwater > Lake | place: USA: Sparkling Lake... | reverse complement strand
TAGAGGATCCAGGGGCGCGGGGCGCCGGGAGGGAGGGCGTTGACCTCAGCGGGCGTGAACAGAAACGCCGTGTGGCCGCCGACGTCAAAAACCTCGCCGGGAACGATGAGGTTTTTCGTGGGAGGCGCTGCCGCGGCGGGCCCGTGGGCACTCGCATGAGGCATGGCCGAGACGGAGGCCGCAAGCGCTGCCGCGACGAGGATCACGGTCGAGGCACGGCGCTTTGAGGAGAGGATGCCGAGAGCGATGGGAGCGATAGTAGTGTTCATGCCGGTAGTCTAAACCCGGCACGAGGGCCCTGTCCCGAGATAGAGCCGATTCTGCGTTCCCGTCGACGCGATCACAGGTGGGCCACGCCTAGTCGATCACCCAGACTGCGGAGCTTCAGATCGAGCGTCCAGAGTGTGAGGGAGCTGTCGAGCGCTGCCCAGAGGAGATGGGCATCGATCAAACCAATACCGCGGCCATGGAGGCGACGACTCTCGATGAAGGCGAGGATCTCGTCGTGGGACGCCTGTGCCGAACGGGGCAGGGCGGAGAGGAAGCCGAGGATCTTCCGCCGCTGCTTCAGCCCCCCACAGGCGAGTTCGCCGATGATGAGCGGATGACAGGCCACATCTCCCGCCTCAAGAAGGGCGGCTGCCCGGCTGTTGCCTCGCCGCAGGTGGTCGATCCACACCGAGGTATCGAGGAGCACCATTCAGCCCGGTCTCCGCCGGCGAACCGGTCGCGCCTTCGGTTCGGAGCCACCAAGCACCGCCAGTCGCCGCGCCGACTCCCTCGCGATGAGCGCCTCGAGTCCCATCCGCACAAGCTCCGTCTTCCGGTGGACGCCGGTCAGCCGGGCGGCCGTGGAGAGTGCCTTGTCGTCGATGTTGAGTGTGGTTCGCATGCATCAATTTTCACTGAAACGTATGCATGCGTCAAGAAGTCCCTCGTGGGTCCGCGGCCTGCATCGCCGCCGTTCCTTTTTTCTGACAGCCACCGATCTTCTCCCCGAAATGAAGGCCCGGGGACGCTGGAGTTGGCCACGAGGGGGCGATGTGAAACAATTGAGGCATGATCACCACTAGCCGCTTGCTCGTTTCGGCCGTTGCCCTGCTTGCCGTCGTCGCCGCCGCGGGGCTTGCCCGCGCCGAGGGGCCCGACTTCGGCCGTGAAGTCCGGCCGATCCTCGCCAACCGCTGCTTCAAGTGCCACGGCCCCGACGACGGCACGCGTGCAGGGGGCCTGCGCCTCGACCGCCGCGACGACGCCCTCGCCGAGGCCGATTCGGGAAACCGGGCGATCGTCCCGGGGCACACCTACGACAGCGAAATCGTGGCTCGGATCCACAGCGTTGACGCCGACGTCGTCATGCCCCCGCCCCACACGAAGGCGGTGCTCACGGCCGAGGAGAAGGGGATCCTCGAGGCATGGATCGCCGCCGGAGCGCCGTACGCCGAGCACTGGGCGTTTCAAAAGCCGGCGCGCCCGCCGGTGCCGAAGGTGGCAGACGCGGCCGGCGCCGCGGCGCCGGTCAATCCGATCGACTTCTTCGTCCGCGACCGGCTCGCCCGCGAAGGGCTGCGGCCGGGAGTCGAAGCCGATCGGGCCACGCTCTGCCGGCGCGTCCACCTCGATCTGGTCGGCTTGCCGCCGATGCCAGCCGAGCTCGACGCCTTTGTCGCCGACGACAGCCCCGATGCGTATGAAAAACTCGTCGATCGATTGCTCGCCAGCCCGCGTTATGGCGAGCGCTGGGCGCGGCGGTGGCTCGACCTGGCCCGCTATGCCGATACCAACGGCTATGAGAAAGACCGCGAACGGCGGATCTGGCCGTATCGCGATTGGGTGATCCGGGCCCTCAACGACGACATGCCCTTCGACGCCTTCACGCGCCGCCAAATCGCCGGCGATCTTCTCCCCGGCGACACGGCCGACGACATCGTCGCCACCGGCTTCCACCGCAACACGATGATCAACGAGGAGGGGGGGATCGACCCGCTCGAGTTTCGCTATCTGGCGATGGTCGACCGGGTGAGCACCACCGGCGTCGCCTGGCTCGGGCTCACGACCGGCTGCGCGCAGTGCCACAACCATAAATACGACCCCCTCACCCAGGCCGATTACTACGGCCTCTTTGCCTGCCTCGACAACGCCGACGAGCCGGAGTGGGTGATCCCTGACGCCGAGCAGACGAAGGCCGTGACCGAGGCGACCGCCCGGCTCGAAGCGGCGTGGAACGAGCTGCCGGGGAAGTGGCCTCTTGTTCCCGCCGCCGAGGGGCAGCCGGCCCCTGTGCCGCTCGAAGAACGCTTCGCCGGCTGGGAGCGTGACGAAGCGGCGAAGGCGATCGACTGGCACGTCGTGAAGCCGCAGTCGTGGCAGACCTCAATGCCGCACTTGAAGGTCCGCGACGACGGCTCGATCCTCGCAAGCGGCGACGTCACCAAGAGCGACCGCTACGAGATCGTTCTCCCCGCAGCCGACCATCCCGTCCAGGCGATCCGCCTCGAAGTCCTCCCCGACCCGAGCCTGCCGGCATACGGCCCGGGAATGGCTTGGTACGAGGGGCCGAAGGGGGATTTTTTCCTCTCGGAACTCGAGATCACGGCGGGCGGAGCTCGGGTGGCGGTCGCCGCGGCGAGCGATTCCTTCAATGGCACCGCGGCGTTCTCCGGGGCCAAGAGCACCGCGGCGCTCGTCCTCGACGGCGACATGTCGAGCGGCTGGAGCACCAATGGCGATCAGGGGCGGCCCCATGCAGCGGTGTTCACGTTTGCCGAGCCGGTCGCCCCCGGGACGCCAATCGAGTGGGTGATGAAGTTCGAGCGCCATTACGCCTGCCCGCTTGGCTGCTTCCGGCTCTCCGTCACGGGGGCGAAAGGCGCCGAAGCCCGCGGGCTCACGGCCCCTGAAGAGGCGGCCCTGCGGAAGCCGGCCGCCGAGCGGACCGAGGCCGAACGCGCGGCGGTGCGGCGCCGATTTCTCGCCGCGGCTCCGGAGCTGGTGGAGCCGATGAAGGAGATCCGCGGACTCGAGGCGCAGCTCCGTGGCGGGCCGACGACACTCGTCCTCCGCGAACGCCCCGCCGACAACCCGCGGAAGACGTTCCTCCGCCATCGCGGCGAATACACGCAGGCCCGGCAGGAGATCGCTCCAGCCGTGCCGGCGTTTCTCCCCGGCTTGCCTGAGGGCACTCCCGCCAATCGGCTGGCGCTGGCCGAGTGGCTTGTGTCGGGAAGACATCCGCTCACCGCCCGCGTCACCGTCAACCGGCAGTGGCAGGCTTTTTTCGGCCGCGGCATCGTGCCGACGCTCGAGGATTTCGGATACCAGGGAACGCCCCCGTCGCATCCGGAATTGCTCGACTGGCTGGCCGTGACGTTTGTCGATGACCTCGGCTGGTCAATGAAAAAACTCCACCGGCTGATCGTCACGAGTGCCACCTACCGGCAAGATTCGGCGGCCCGTCCAGAACAACGCGCGGCCGATCCTGCCAACATCCTCCTCGCCCGTGGGCCGCGGGTGCGGCTCGAGGCGGAGCAGATCCGCGACGGCCTTCTCAGGGCTGCAGGGATTCTTTCGGAGAAGATGTACGGCCCGGGGGTGCGGCCGCCGCAGCCGGCCGGCGTCACGGAGACGGCCTACGGGGGCGGGGCCTGGGATCCGAGCCCGGGGGAGGATCGTTTCCGCCGCAGCCTCTACACGTTTCAAAAGCGGACGGCGCCGTTCGCCTTCGTGACCACCTTCGACGGCCCCTCCGGCGATAGCTGCCTCGCGCGGCGCGACGTCTCCAATTCCGCCCTCCAGGCCCTCACTCTCATGAACGACCCGATGTTCGTCGAGGTCGCCCGGGCCCTCGGGGCCGCGGCACTGGCAAGCCCAGGGGACGAGGCAGCCCGGCTCGATGACCTCGGCCGGCGCGTCCTCTCGCGCCCCTTCGCGGCCGCTGAGCGGGAGGCGCTCCTGGGATTCCTATCGACCCAGCGGCAGCGTCTGGCCGCCGGGGAACTCGATGCGGCCAAGCTCGGTGGCGATGGCGGCGGTGATCCGGTCGACCGGGCCGCCTGGATGCTCGTGGCAAGAGCGGTGATGAACCTCGACGAAACGGTGGTGAAGCGATGAATGGCCTCCTCCACGCCACGCGGCGTCATTTCTTTTCTGATTGCGGCCTCGGGGTGGGCAAGATGGCGCTGGCCGGATTGCTCGCGCGGGAGTGCGCCGCCGCCGAAGGGCCGAGGGTTGTCTCCGGGCCTCTCGCCCCCAAGCCGCCCCACTTTCCCGGGAAGGCCCGGGCGGTAATCCAGCTGTTCATGGCCGGGGCCCCGAGCCAACTCGAGCTTTTCGACCACAAGCCGAAGCTCGCCGAGATCGAGGGGAAGCCGATCCCGCCGGAGGTGATCGGTGGCCAGCGGTACGCCTTCATCCGCCCTGATGCGGCCGTCCTTGGGCCGCAGTTCAAGTTTGCCCGCCACGGCCAGAGCGGGGCGGAGATCTCCGAGATGCTCCCCTGGCTTGCCGGCGTCGTCGACGAGATCGCCATCGTCCGCAGTTGCCGCACTGACCAATTCAACCACGCCCCGGCGCAGATCTTCATGAATTGCGGCTTCGCGCAGCCGGGCCGGCCGAGCATGGGCTCATGGGTCACCTACGGCCTGGGGAGCGAGAGCGACGAACTGCCGGCGTTCGTCGTCATGAGCACCGGCGCAGGGATCAGCGGCGGCAGCGCCAACTGGTCGAGTGGGTTTCTGCCGTCGATGCACGCAGGCACGCGCTTCCGTAACGCCGGCGACCCGATCCTCAACGTCGGCCAGCCCGCCGGCGCCGACGATCGTCTCGCTGTCGACACCCTCGGCGTCGTCGGGGCGCTCAACCGCACACGTCTGGCTGCCGACGGTGATCCGGAGATCGCCACCCGGATCGCCAGCTACGAGATGGCCCACCGCCTCCAGACCTCGGCACCGGAATTGATGGATCTCTCCCAGGAGACTCCGGAGACGCTCGCCCTCTACGGCTGCACGCCGGCCGAGGCGAGCTTTGCCCGGGCCTGTCTCCTCGCCCGCCGGCTCGTCGAGCGCGGCGTGCGGTTCGTGACGATCTATCACGAAGGCTGGGACGGCCATTCCGACGTCGCTGGCAATGTCCGGAGCAACTGCGAGAAGACCGACCGGGCCTCGGCGGCGCTGGTCACCGATCTCCGCCGCCGCGGCATGCTCGACTCGACGCTCGTCGTCTGGGGGGGGGAGTTCGGCCGGACGCCGATGGTCGAGGCGAGTGCCGTCCTCGGCCGCTCGAAGGGGCGCGACCATCATCCCAACGCCTTCACGATGTGGCTCGCCGGAGGGGGCATCCGCCCCGGCATCACGCACGGATCGACCGACGAACTCGGCTTCCACGTCGCCAGCGACGAGGTCCATGTCCATGACCTCCAGGCGACGGTCCTCCACTCCCTCGGGCTCGACCACGAGCGGCTCACGTTCCGGCACGCCGGGCGCGACTTCCGCCTCACCGATGTGCATGGCCGCGTCGTGAACGCTATCCTGTCGTGACTTGCCGCCCGCCCGTTTTGGCGTAGCGGTGTCTCGAACAGGGGGGCTCTCCATGCGACGGTTGCTGTCGGCTTGCTGCGTTTTGATTCTTTTCTTCGCGCTGCCGGTGAAGGCCGCCGATCCGTGGCTCGAGGTCGCCGGCGGCGACGGGCCCGGGAAGGGGAAAGAGGTCGTCCTTATCAGCGGCGACGAGGAGTACCGCAGCGAGGAGGCCCTCCCGCAGCTGGCGAAGATCCTCGCCCGCCACCACGGCTTCGATTGCACCGTCGTGTTCGCGATCGACCCGGCCACCGGCCAAATCAATCCCAACACCAACGACAATATCCCCGGCCTCGAGAAGCTCGAATCTGCCGACTTGATGGTGATCGCCACGCGGTTTCGCAACCTTCCCGACGAGCAGATGAAGCACGTCGACGCGTTTCTGAAGGCGGGCAAGCCGGTGGTGGCGATGCGGACGGCAACGCACGCCTTCAACATCCCCGAGGGGCGGGCCTACCGCCGCTGGAGTTGGGATAACGGTGGCGAGGGCTTCGCGCAGGGCTTCGGCCGGCAGGTGCTCGGCGAGACCTGGATCAGCCATCACGGTGGCCACGGCAGCGAGAGCACGCGCGGGCTTTTGGCCCCCGACGCCAAGGATCACCCGATCCTCCGCGGCATCAAGGATGGCGAGATCTGGGGGCCGACCGACGTCTACGGCGTCCGCCTTCCGCTCCCCGGCGATTCCAAGCCGCTCGTTCTCGGGGCCGTCCTGGCCGGCATGAAGCCCGATTCGCCGCCGGTCACGGGGGACAAGAACGAGCCGATGATGCCGGTGGCCTGGACGAAGAGCTATTCCGTCGACGGCGGGCCGAAGGGGCGTTCGTTCACGACGACGATGGGGGCCGCCACCGACATGACCGCCGAGGGGACGAGGCGGATGCTCGTCAACGCCTGCTACTGGGCGGCGGGCCTCGAGGCGAAGATCCCGGAGGAGTCGAAGGTCGACCTCGTCGGCAGCTTCGAGCCGACGCCGTTCGGCTTCAACGGCGCGAAGAAGGGGCTCACTCCCGCCGATTACCGCTAGTTTCCGCCAGTTTCCGCTGGGAGGTTTTCCATGGCCAATCACACCCACGATCCGCACGCCCTCGGCCACCTGACCGCGTCGGCCCGCTACCACGACTACCGCTACGCCTCCAATCCCTTCGTCGAGGGCGCTACCGGCGAGGTGCCGCTGGCGCGTTTTGACGCCGAGCTTCACGAGCGGGGCGGCTCGCGCGTGCTGCCGCTCGACAATTCGGCCGTCCTGGGCTGTGCCGGCCCGGCCACGAGCCCGGGGCTGTGCGCGAGCTTCGTCCGCGTTCGTGCCGGCGAGGCGGTGCTCACCGATGCCAACGCCACGAGCCACCTGTTCTTCGTGATGCGCGGGAGCGGCGCGAGCAGCCCCGCCGAGGGGGCGACGGACCAGACCACGATCCCGTGGAAGGCCGGGGATCTCTTCACTCTGCCGGCTCGCAGTCGGATGCTCCACGAGGCGAGCGAGGACGCGGCCCTCTATTGGGTCAACGACGAGCCGCTCCTCCGCTACCTCGGCGCCGAGGCGACGCAGCGGCAGTTCAAGCCGACGCTTTACGCCAGAGAAGCGATCCTCGAGGCCCTCGACGGGGTGCTCCGAGATCCCTCGAGCGCCACGGCCAACCGGCTCAGCGTGCTCCTCGGCAACAGGCTTTTTCCCCACACGATGACGGTCACGCACGTCATCTGGGCGATGTTCGGGCTGCTGCCGGTGGGCGCGCTCCAGGCCCCGCACCGGCACCAATCAGTGGCCCTCGACCTCGTCGTCGACGCCCGCCCGGGGTGCTACACGATGGTCGGGCGGACGCTCGACCGCGACGGCAGCATCAAGGACGGCATCCGGGTCGATTGGAAGCCCCACTCGGCCTTCGTCACGCCGCCGGGCCTCTGGCACTCCCACCACAACGAGTCGGGCCAGCCAGCCCACATCCTCCCGATCCAGGATGCCGGGCTCCACACCTTCCTGCGGACGCTCAACATCCTCTTCACGCGGCGTACGAAGGACGGCGGCCACGACGTCATCGACCGGGCCGGCTGAGGGATGCTCGAGCGAGTGCGGGGCTCCGGCAGCTTCCGCCGCGACACAAAGCCCAAAACAGCGGGGGCATGGTGACTGGCCACCATGCCCCCGATCGTTTCATGCCGTGCTGATCAGAGCTGTGCGATCACTGGACGATCGTCAGGCCGCGGGCACCGCTCGTGTTGTACTTCGTCGTCACGTTGGACCCGAAAGCCGTCTTGATCACCGACGAGCCGGTGCAGGTGCCGGTGCCGAAGACGCCGTTCGTGGCGAAGGCGACCGAGTTGAACTCACCGCTCCCGGTGCCACCGATCTTCGCGCCGGTGGCCGAGACGATCGAGATCCCTGAGGTAGCCTGGCTGACGGCGTTGCCCTGAACGATCGTCCCGGAGGAAGCCCCGGTGATGTAGATGCCGGCGGTCGTCGAGGCGTTGCCGGTGAGGACGTTCCCCTGACCAACGCGGCCGAAGGTGATACCGGTGCCGGCGAGGTAGGCCCCCTGGACGTTACCGATGAAGGTCGAGGCGGTGATAACCGTCGCAGCGAGAGCCCCGGTGGCCCGCAGGCCGATCGCGCTGTTGCTGACGTTGATCGCCGAGACCGTCGTGCCGGCGGCACCGGTAAGGTTCAGACCGGCTCCGCTGAAGTTCTGGAACGTGACGCCGTTAATCGAACTGTTGGCGGCCGTGTTGCTGAACGACAGACCGTTGGCGCCGGCGCCGGCAGCGGAGCCGTTGAGGGTCAACAGGCTCTTGCCGATCACCGACAGCGGCACGGTCACCGTCGGGAGCGGCGAGGCGAGGTTGATCGTCGCCGGGGCGGTGTAGGTGATCTGCGACGGGGCCTTGAGCGAGTTGACCATCTGGAGCGTGTCGCGGAGCGAGCCGGTGCCTGAGTCGGCGGAGCTCGTCAGCGTCCACTGGATCCTCTTGCCGGCCGGGACGGTAACGCCGCCGGGGGCGACGATCGTGCCGCCGTTGGCCGTCACGATGCCGCCGGTGACCCCGGTGAAGTTGATCGTGCTGGTCGTCTGAATCTTCGGCGCGGGGGTGCCGGCAGGGCCGATGTTGACGTTGCCACCGTTGAGGGTGCTGATCGCGATCGGGCCCTGAGTCGACACCTGCGCGACCCTGAGGAGGCCGTTGTTGCTCACCGTCAGGGGCGCCCCGGTGGCGGCGAGATTCGCCGACAGGGTGCCGAGCGAGTTGCCGGCGTTGCCGAGCGTCACGCCGCCGAGGGTCGTTGCCACATCGAACGAGGTCGTGGTCGCCGCTTGCGTCTGGGTCACGGCGCCCCCTGCGCGGAGCGTGAAGGCTCCGGCGGCGATCGTCGACAGGCTGACCGCGTTCTTGTCGGTGTACGAGGCAGGTTGCGTGTTGGAAGTGATCTGCAGCGAGCTGACGTCGTTGCCTGCGTTTGTGAGCGTGACCGCCCCGGCGACCGTGGCAACGACGAGGCCGGAGGCGGTGATCGGGGCGGTCTGCGTGACCGCCCCCACCGTGGCGAGGGTGAACTGTCCGGCGGTCACCCCGGCAATCGCGATGTCGTTCTTGTCGACGATCGTTACGTTCCGGGTGCCGTTGCTCACCTTCAGCGAGGTGAAATCGTTGTTGTTGTTGGCAAGGTTGATCACCCCGGCCGTGTTGGTGATCGTGGTCGGCCCGGTGACGACGATCGGCCCGGTCTGCGTCATCGCGCCGGCCGTGCTGAGCGTCAGGTCGCCGGCCTTCATGCCGCCGATGACGACGCCGTTCTTGTCGGTGAAGTAGACCACCCGCGGGCCGTTGTCGATCGTCAGCGTGCCGACGTCGTTGTTGGCATTGAAGAGGATCATGTTGCCGAAGTTCTTCGTCGTCGACGTGGCCGTGAGGCTCGTGGCGACGATCGCTCCGGTCTGGGTGAGGTGATCACCGACGCTGAGGGCAACCGCACCGCCGGTGATGCCGGCGATCGAGAGATCGTCGACGTCGGTCAGGGTCACCGCCCGGGTGCCGTTGGTAACCGTGACGGTATCGAAGTCATTCTTCGCGTTGGCCAGTGCAATGGCGCCGCCGGTGGAAGTCGCGGTGAGCGTCTTGGCGGTGAGCACACCCGGGAGCGTGATCGCTGCCCCGGAGGAGAGCGTCAGCGTCTCGCCCGAGAGCGGGTCGGTCGTGTCGCCGGTGATGGCACCGGCCGCCGTTACGATCGTCGTGCCGCCGAGAGCCGGGGCGTTCTCGGCGGAGCCGGTGCCGACGAAGGTCACCGCGCCTGTGAGAGCCGTCAGCTCGATCGACTGATTCGTGCCGATGGTGACCAGCGGCCCGTTGACCGTGATCGAGTCTGCCGTGATCTTGATCGTGCCGGTGGAGGCGAAGTTGCCGAACGTCACCGCCTGACCGGGCTTGTTGATCGTCAGGTTGCCGTCGACGGCGATCGTGTCGGGGACGTTGGCGGGATTGTAGGTCGGTGGCGTCAGGGTGTTGTAGGAGAGCACCTGGGCGCTGATCACCGCCGGTGGGACGAGCACGAACGTGCCGTTGGTGGCGTCGAGGGTGACGAGGTTCGTGGCGGTCAGGTTGCCAACCACGTTGACGTCGCCGACGACGCTCGAGAGGACGATGTTCGAGTTTGTCCCTGAGGCAGTGATCGGCCCGGCAGCGAACGTGCCGAAGTTCGTGTAGACGAAGTCCTTCACGACCGTGCCGGTCACCAAGTCGACGTCGTTGAGCCCGTCGGTGAGCAACACCCCGCCGGTTGTGGAGACGGCGTTCAGCGAGTTGCCGGTGAGCGGTGCGGTTTGGGTGATGTTGCCCACCGCGGTGATCGCGAGCTTCCCGCCGTCGAGCCCGGCCAGGACGAGGTTGCCGGCCGAGTCGTTGAAGGTGATGTCCGCGGTGCCGTTGCTCGCCTTGAAGGTGTTGGCCTTGTTGCCGGCGTTGGTGAGCGTGATCGGGCCGTTGCCGGCCCCGCTGACAATCAAGTCCGTGGACTGGATGGCGCCCGACTGGGTCAAGCCGCCGGCGACGGTGAGCGTCACCGGCCCGCCGTCGAGGAACGCGACGTTGAGGTCGCCGATCGTGTCCTTGATCGACACCGGAGCGACAAGACCATTGGCGATGGCGACGCTGCCGAGCTCGTTGTCCTGTGTGTCGAGCGTGATCGGGTCGACGCCCGTCCCCTGAACGGTGAGGTTCGAGGCGACGATCGGGGCCGACTGTGTCACGGCCCCAGCAGCCTTGATCCAGAGGAGGGCGGCGTTCGACTTCGTGAGCACGAGGCCGCCGGTGGCATCCTGGAACACGACCGAGCCCGAGGGATTGACCGCCCCGAAGGAGTCGACCTTGTTTGTCTGCGTGTCGAGCGTGATCGCCGAGCCGTTGCCGGTGACGGTGAGGGCCGTGGCGTTGATGAAGCCCGACTGGGTCAGCGGGCCACCGACGACGATGTTCACCGGACCGCCCTGGATGAAGGCGATGTCGAGCGCGCCCTCGGCATCCTTGATCCCGACGCCGCCGCTGCCGTTGCTGGCGGCGAAGGTGCCGATCGCATTCGGCTGGGTGTCGAGCGAGATCGCGTCCTTGAGGTTGCCCTGAACGGTGAGCCGGGGGGCGCGGATCGCGCCCGACTGGGTGACCGGGCCGGCGGCGGTGATCACCATGCTCCCCACGTTGCTGGTGAGCATGTCGAGGGAGCCGCTGGTGTCTTTGACGACGACGCTGCCGGGGCCATTCGCGCTGGCCGGGTTGGTCGCCCCGAAGGCACCGAGCTTGTTGGCCTGCGAGTCGAGGACGATCGCCGCACCGTTGCCGGTGACGGCCAGCGACACCGCGTCGATGACGCCGGTCTGCGTGATCCCGCCGTTGGCCGAGATCCCGACCGTGCCGCCGTTGATCGAGCCGATCGACAGGGCCTGATCGTTGCTGAGGTAGATCGAGCCCGGCGCGAAGGCCGTGACCGTGGCGACGGAGACCTCGATCGGATCATCGACGGCGCCGATCGAGCCGGTCTGCGAGGTGATGACGAGATTCTTCGCCGTCACGTCGAGCTTCGTATCGCCGTCGGTGATCGACTGATTGGCCGTGACGGTCACCAGCCCGTTGAGGACGTTGGTGACCACGCTGCCGAGCTGGACACCACCGCCGGTGCTGGTCAGGGTGACGGCCATCTTGCTGGCCGTGGCTTGGACGTCGGTGGCGCTGATCGTCCCGCCCGCCGTGACCTTCACGTTGCCGGCGGTCGACAGCACCGACTGGAAGCCTACTGGCCCGGTCGGCTCCCCGAGGGTGATCGAGTCGAGCTCCGAGATCGTGATGTCGCCATTGGCCTGGGCGCCGAGCGTCCCGATGGCCGTCCGCAGGCTGATGATTCCGTCCGCCTTGGAAACCGCACTGACGCGGGCGGTCGTGGCGAAGACGTTGGGCGAGGTCACTGTCGGATCCGAGGCGAGCACGTCACCGGTGGAGGTCAGCGTCACCACCCCCTTCGGGGCCGAGACGGTGTCGACGAAGATCGTGTTGGTGGCGGTGGTGCCGAGCGGCGTGAGGGTGGTGAGGGTGACGTTGTTGGCGCTCGACGACACGTTCTTGGCCGTCATCGCCGAGGTGGTGGTGATGCGGACGTTGTTGGCAGCCGTCACGCTTTGGAGCGTGAGCGGCAGGGTGCCGATGTTGTCGATGTCGATCGTCGAGGCAATCGCCGAAGCCGAGAGCGACGTGACCTGGGTGTCGAGGTCGACGCGTCCGGACTTGCTCGACAGATTTGCCGATGCGGCGATCACTTCGGCCCCATTGCCGACGACGGCCTCGGTGAGGTTCGAGCCGGCGGCGAGCGTTACCGATCCGTTGGGGCCAGCATCGGCCACATAGACCGACATCGCACCGCCGGCGTTGACCGTGATCGAGCCATTGTTCGCCGACAGGCTCTTCGTCGGAGTGCCGACGACGAGATCGTCGGACTCGTTGATCGTGATCGCGGCACCGGCACCGTTGACGCGGCCAGAGACAGTCTCCACCTTCGTGGTGACCGTTGCCCCGTTGAGCGCCGAGATGGCGAGATTCTTGGTCGTCACGAGGCCCGCTGGGGCTCCGATGATGGAGCCAGCGTCGGCCTGGAGCGTCACCGCGGCGGGGGCGGTGACTGGGGAATTGATGATCAGATCGGAGCCAGTGGCGACGAGGCTGACGGTCTCGGTGCGGGTCGAATTGAAATCGCCGGCGGTGATCGGGCCGTTGACCGTGAGCTTCTGTGCCGTGACGAAGACCGAGCCGTCCTTCGTGACCGCCTTGTCGAGCGTCAGGTCGCTCGAGGGGCGGTTGATCGTCAGATCACCGGCGCCGGTGAGCGTGATGCCAGCGATCGAGAACTGTGCCAGCAGGGCGTCGAGCGGCTGCTCGAGGGCCGTCCAATCGACCCGCTTGGCCGAAAGCTGCGCCACTCCACCGACCGTCGCCACGCCCGTCGCGGTCGTGCCGCCGCCCGGGGCGGGGCTGAAGGTCACCACCGGCGGCACGGCGTAGTTGACGCCGGGACTGGTGACGGTGACGCCGTTCACCGAGCCACCGAGGATCGTCGAGGTGGCAAGGGCCCCTGAGCCGAAGGGGATGAGGGTCACCGTCGGCGGGGTGGTGGAGCTGAAGCCCGAGCCGTTGTCGGTGATGCGGATGCTCGTCACCGCGCCCCCCGACATGTTCGCCACGCCGGTAGCGCCCGAGCCGACCGGATTGAGGATCACGTCGGTGGTCGACGGGTTGTAGCCCGAGCCGCTGCTGGTGATGGTGACGCCGGTGACAACGAACGACGTGGTGGCCGTGGCCGCTGCCTGCTGCGAGGCGCCGCCACCGGCGAAGCTCACCGTGGCGCCGTTGACGTAGCCCGAGCCGGGCTTCGTGATCGTGATCCCGGTCACAAAGCCGTTGGTGATCGTGGCGATCGCCTCGGCCCCCGAGCCGAGACCACCGACACCGGCAATCGTCACCGTCGGGGCGGAGCTATAGCCGACACCGGCGCTCGAGAACGTGATCCCGGTGACGCCCAGCGCCGTCGTGGCCGTGGCCACGGCCCCAGACCCCGAGCCGCTGCGATCGACGATGCTCACCGTCGGCGGTGCCACATAGCCCTTGCCAGGGGTGGCGAGATTGACTCGGGTGATCGCCCCGATGCCGTTGACCGTCACCGCGGCGGCCGTGGCCCCGCCACCGGAAGCGACCGGCACCAGGGAGATGGTGGTCGTGGCAGGGTTGTAGGCGGTGCCGGGGTTGGTGACGGTGATCGAGCCGACGACCTGCTCGACGCCGGCTGTGATCGCGGCGGTCGTGCCGCCGGCATTCGGGGAGGAGAGGGAGACGGTCGGCACGCCGGTGTAATCCTTGCCCGACTCGATCGCCCGGTAGCCGACGACGGTGTAGTTTTGGTCGTTGAAGGCCACCTGCATGCCGTTGCCACTGCCGCCGCTGACGCCAGTTGGCTTGGTGGTGTAGCCCGAGCCGGGCCGGTCGACCGAGAGGCCGGTGACGTTTGTGGACGTGTAGACGGTGCCGAGGGCCTCGAAGCCGGGGAACGCGCCACCGCCAGTAAACGTCACGATCGCCCCGTTGGTGTAGCCGGAGCCCGGATTGGTGAGCTGAACAAAGGCCACCCGACTTCCATTGAGGAACGCTATCGCTGTCGCGCCACTGCCGAGCCCATTGACGCCGGTGATCGTCACCGTCGGTGCCGTGTCGTAACCAAAGCCCCCGTAGACGACGTCGATGAAGTCGAGAACCGTGGTGCCGTCTACCCTGAGGACGCCACCGGTGCCGCCGACATGCCGGAGCGTCGAGGTGGTGTTGAAGCCGCTGCCGGCCGCGGTGATCGCCGGCTCGAAAGCTGTGATCACGCCGCCGGTGCTCACCGTCCTCACCGTCAGCCGCAGCCCTTGGCCGCCGAGGGTCGTATCCGACAGGTAGAGGATGTCGCCGGGGAGATAGTTGAGGCCTCCTTCGACGACCGCTACGGCCGTGACGCCACCCGATCCGTTAACGGCCGTCACCTTGATCTGGGCGCCGGTGCCCGCGACGACCGTCAGGAGGTCGCCCGGAACATAGCCGGAGTTCGTGTTGGTGATAGTGCCCAAGCTTGCGTTGGTGAGGCCAAGGAGCGCCTGGCCGGTGGCGCCGGTGCCGGTGCCGCTGACCGTGGTGGTCGTCGATCCGGGATACCTCGAGCCACCTGTGGTGACCACGCCGTTGGTGACGCCGCCGGTGAGATTGGCCACGGCACTCGCCCCGAACCCCGAGCCGCTGGAATCGGTGATCTGAACGGCGGGGGGGGCGGTGAACGCCGTGCCTCCCTGCGCCACGTTGATGCTCTGGATCGCGCCGTTGGCGTTGACGGTCACCGTGCCCGTCGAGCCACCGTCGCCCGCGGAGATCACGACCGCCGGCGGCACCTGGTAGCCTGTGCCACCATTGGTGACTGCGAGGGCCGTCAGGCCGTTCACGGAGGCGACCGCTTCGGCGCCCGAGCCACCGCCGCCTACGAACGAGATCGTCGGGGCGGTCTTGTAGTTGAGGCCGCCGTTGCTGATCGTGATTCCGGTGACCACGCCGGCGGTCATTTGGGCGGTGGCCACAACACCACTTCCGCCGGTGCCGGCATTGTCGAAGACGACCTGCGGCGCGGTCACATAGCCGGAGCCACCGGAGAGCACCTTGACGAACGTCACCTTGCCGTCGCCAACGGTGGGCGCAACTTGGGCCCCACTGCCTGCCGCGAAGCTCACCGTCGGCGGCGTCACGTAGCCCGAGCCGGGGTTGGTGACCGTCACGCCGGTGATCTTGCCGGGCGTGAGCACGCGGCCGACCGGGGCGGAGAAAGAGAGTTGGTCAGCCACGGTGAACGTGGCATCGGGGCTCATGATCACGTTGCCGTTGTCGGCGGTGAGGATGAAGTCCTGCGTCGGGTTGGCAGGGTTGACATCGTTGACGAACACATCGCCGACGGCGTTGATGTCGCCATCCTGAGCGCGGAGCCGGATCGTGCCGTTGGTCGTCTTCAGATCCCGGGCAATGAGGCCGGCCGCGGAGGTCGTCAGGCTGATGTCGCCGGTTCCGGCGGTGGCGACATTGACCGAGTCGAGGAGCCCCTTGGCGGTGACGGTGATCGAGCCGTTGCCGGTGGTGGCGAGGTCGGTGAGCGTGATCGCGTCATCGTCGGCGAGCGTCATCGAGCCGCCCGACGTCGCCGTCACGGTGTCGGTGCGGGTGAGGGTGTTGATCGACCCGCCGGCGGTGAGCTTGAGGTTTGTCGCCTCCAGCCGGGCCTGGCTGGCGATGTTGCCCGAGGCTGTCAGGTTGATCGAGTCGCCCGAGGCCTTCACGACCGCGGCGCTGGTCACGGCGATGTCGCCCGCGGTCGCGGTGACGTTCAAATTGCCGATGCCGACGGTGCCGGCCGAGACGTTGCTGCCGATCGTCACCGAGTTGCCGATGAGCGTCAGATCCCCCTTCTGGGTGGAGATCGGCCGGTTAATGTTGAGCGTGCTGGCGGCGAGCGACAGGCCGCCGATCGTGTCGAAATTGGAGTTGGTGATCACCTGCCGGCCCGGTTCGCTGGCCGTCAGCGAGATTGTCGCCCTCGAGGCGGGGAGGGCGTTGATCGTCAGATTGCCCTGCACTTGGTTGACATTGATGGCGATGTCGGCCGCGGGACCGCTGTTGGAGCCGGCGAAGATGTTGTGCTGGGAGAAGTTGGCGGTGCGGACGTTGATCGTGCCGCCGTCGGCGCCGGCATTGTTGAGCGTGATGCTTGCAGACCCGCTGATCAGGCCGGAGGGGCCAGTGAGGATGTTGCGGGGATTGACCGAGTTGGTCTGGAGGTTGACGAAGCCGGTGTTCCTGATTTGGCCGTCGATGAGGATGTCGCCGCCGTTGCCACCGCGCCCATACTGATAAAACGGTAGGTAGCCGGGGGCCACGCCGGCACCGGTGAAGATCTGCACCGCTCGGCCGTCAACGCCGTCGATGCTCGCCCCTGCGATGACCTCGAAGTTGCCGTTGGAGACATTCCCGAACACGGGGCCGGTGAAGTTGTTTTCGATGCGGATGAGGTTCTCGGCGGAGAGCGTGTTGAAGCGCGGGTGATTCCGCGACGTCATCGGCGCCTGGATGTAGATCTCGCTGGCCAGCAGGTCGTAGCCGCCGCCGTTGTTGGGGAGAAGTTCGACCGGCGCCACCACCGGATAGGCCTCGGCGGCGTCGGAGCGAATGATGATCGTCGACTTGCCGACGGCCTGGCTGAAGTCGACCTCAATCGCCAGTGGCATCGAATCGCCGACATTGAGAATGAACGTCGGATCGACCGTGCCGGGGGCCGCGAAAACGCGCAGCTTCGAGAGATGGAAGAGCTCGCCGGGAGCGCTGGCACCAGGGTTCCACACAACCGGCCCCACGGTCCCCTGCCGGTCGAGGGCGATCGGTCCGACGAAGTTGGCGCCGGGGTTGCCGCCCGCCGGGGGCAGCGCCGTGCCCCAGTTAGTGAAGCTCGTGCCCGATCCGTAGAACGGCAGCGCGGTGAACGATGTCCCGGAGTCGAACTGCAGTTGATTGACGAGGGCGACGTTGCGGACGTACAGCGTCGCACTGTCGGACGGGTTTGTCTTGTCGTTAAAGATCTCGAAGTTGTACATGTACGCTTGGTCTTTGTTGTTCGGCTGATCGTTGGTGTGCGTAAAGCCAACGTACTGAAACGCCAACAACCGGCGATCTTCGAGCGACTCGACCGCCGCGACCACATCCTGGCCGCGCAGCCGCTTCCGCCGGGCCAGCCGGGCCGCGCTTCCCTGCGTGCGCGAGGCTTCGAGATCACGGGAGAAGCGGTTGAAAATGCTGCCGAACTTCATGGCGCTTTTTCCTAAAAAAGAAAGCTGCTGACGGACAGATGAGGAAGCAGGGGAAAGCTCCTACCGCCGGCGGTGGGGTCACCGACCTAGGAGGATGACAGGGAGTCGACGCACTGGGTACGGGAATGCCCAAAGGGCCGGAAGGGGAAACCGTCGCACGGTTTGAGGAGATACGGGGCTATTTTGTCAGATCGGCGGGGAGCGTGGCTGCAGCGCGGGGGGCGATCCCCATCGCGTGGGCGGTCGCCTGCTGCAGCCGGAAGCCTGATGGAGAAGTGGTGACCCACTCCGCAACCATGCACCGGCCGCGGTTCGCGGCCTGCCGTTTCCTGCTTCTCCCGTGCCTGCCTGCTGGCAAGGCGATGATCTGATCCTTGTGTTGCCCCGTCTCCACTAGAACGGTTCTCATCGGAAAAAGTTCGCCCGTCGGTTCCGGATTTTTCCAGAGAGCCCCACTTCTCCGGTCGGAACATGAGTATTTCCGGGGTTTTCGTCATTTGGGGGATTGTGGGGATGTGCGGGCCCTCGTCCTCAAATGCCGGTTCCCGCCGGGGGGCGGGAAGGCACCGAACAGGTTCGGACCGGCCGAAGCGGCTCATTACCACCGCCCCTCGAGGCCGAGCGAAACTCCCTGCACCACCGTGCTGCCGGCCGTGTTGAGCGACCCGCGGACCGGCGAATCCGGGCCACCGGAGCTGAGCGTCTGGCCGCGGAGCTGGTTGGTCGGCTGGGCGAGGCCTTGGAGCCAGAGCCCGAGGTAGCCGACGCGGAGGGAGAGATTGCAGGTGATCGGAAGCGTACCGGTCAGCCCCACTTCGCCGACGAAGGCGGCGGAGCCGCCGGCGGCCCGGACGTTGGACGTCTGCAACTCACCGGGGGCGACTTCGTAGGTGTAGGCCGAGTTCTGCACAGCGTTGTTGTAATAAGCCCCCCCCTTGAGGAGGCCGTCGAGGCGGAAGCCCTGACCCCGGTCCCAGAGGCGGATGTCGGTCCCGATCTGATAGCCGTAGAGGCTGTTGGAGGTCTGGTTGCCGAAGATGTCCTGGCCGTAGATCGGCGAAGGATTGGCGGGATCGAGCTGGTAGTGGTCGGCAAGGGTGAGGTTTTCTCCCCAGCCGAGCATCCGGAAGCCCTGCATAAGGGCGATATTCGGCCGGACCCGCGCCCAGCGGTTGAACTCGAAGCTCCAGATCGACGCGCTCAAGTCGGCGGTGGCGGTATCGACCGGCGTGAATTGGTTGCCATAGATGCCCGGCGGCGTCATGCCGTAGCCGTTGATCGACGGCAGCGTGGCCTCCTGGGAGCGGAAGTTGGCCGCGTTGAACCAGGTCGTTTCCCAGGCGTTTTGGCAGTCGTCGGTGCGGTAGATGGAGAACCGCGGGCCGGCGGCCGGCGTGCTCTCGAGTTGGCCAGCACTCAGCGCCGTCGCGCCGAAGCCGTTGGGGGTAGGGGCGGTGTAAGAATAGAGCGGGATGTCGTTGGGGGAGTTGCGCCACAGGATGAGGGCGTCGCTGCGGAACGTCCAGGTGGCACACTTCTGGTCGCGGAGCACCTGGAGGAGGCCCGGCTGCTCGAACGGCCCCTGATCGCGGGGATAGCGGCAGGCGTCGGCCACCCAGCCGGTCCATTCGCCGGAGCCGCCGTCGTCGTCGACGACTGCGGCGCTCGAGTCATTCGAGTCATAGGGGCTCGAGGAGACGACGGCGGAGGATTCCCGCTCGTAGGCAGGGCCGGAGGTTTCCGCTGGGGTCGGGGAGAATCCGAGCCCTTCCGGTGAAGGCGGATCGATGAGTTCGACGCCGCTGTCGGCCACGACGGCCCGGCTGCCATCCTCGTCTGCACCCCAGTCCTGTCCGGCGGCGGGCACCACCGTCATCGCTGCGGTCGCCGCCACCGACATGGCGGCCAGCCACCTTCCGATTCGCGCCTGTTTCCGCATCATCTTTCCCGTCTCCGGTGGAAACTCCGAACTGCGGGATGAAATCGGTCATGCCGGTCCTGCGGCGGTAGGGTTGTGCCCGCAGTTCCTGTCAGGAAATCTGGGAGGGATGGGCGCCGGAACCGGCGGCGCTACGGGCTTTCCCAGGCCGCCCCGCCAGCCCCGTCACGTGGGGGATGGGGCGATCCGCGCAAGCCCACCCGACGGGCGAGGGTGGGGGAGAGGCTCTGGCCCCCCGCTGGTCGATCATGAGGAAGGGTTCACAGCGGTTCAAAAGCCGTGCGGGACACCCAGCAACCGATTCGTTGCCCCGTCTGCAGCGAGACGTTACCCTGCCGACAAGGTTTTTCTTCAGGAGGGGGAAGGGCCGTTGATCCCACACCTGCGGGTGGGTCGAAGAGATTTGTGTGCCACTGGAACGCGGGTTTAGGGCGCGGGTTTAGGGCGCGGGTTTCTGCCCAGGGGTGATGGCCTTGATGGCCGCTCGCTCCAGGAAAGGATCTGCTCGGACCTCCACAGATGATTCCTCTGCCGTCATCCTTCTCTCTCTCAATATTCTTTCATTCGTTCGGATCCGTTCTCTGCGAGGACTTCCATGTTTCTGTCCTGCTGGCTGACCTCCGTCCGGAATCTCTTCTCGTCGCGTCGCCTCAGGGGGGTCCGCCGTCCTGTGCGGCGGTGGCGGCAGTCCGACGCCCAGCAGCAGCTCGAGCAACTCGAGGCCCGGCAGGTGATGACGTTCGACTTCGTGTCGGCCGCCCACCCCGGCGCGTTCATCATCGAGGGGAGCACCCAGCAGGAAGCCCCCCCGCAAATCACGCTCACCTTTAGCCCGGGCACGAAGGTCGATCCGCAGTCGATCGGCAGCGGGATCAGCGTGATCCGTGGCGGGAATGGCGTCATCGGGGACAGTGACGACATCCTCGTCGTCCCCGGCAGCATCACCGTCGACGATCTCCCCAATCAAAACTCGGTCGTCATCCGCTTTGCCGACACGCTTCCCGACGACGCCTATCGGATCCGGATCACGGGCGCTGGGGCGGAGGGACTGAAGACGGTGTCGCAGGGGTCGGGCATCCCGTCGGAGCAGTTCCGTGACGGCGGCACGTTCGAGCTCAACTTCCGGCTCGATCTCGGCGCTCAGGTGATGTCGATCGTGCCGCAGCCCGTGGCCCGCCCGAAGCTGATCACCTTCGGCGCCGACATGTCGCAGTATCGCGACGGCGACCTCCTTCAGGTCACGATCCGCGGCGGGAAGACGACCTTCGAGTTCGACACCAACGGCAGGGTCGCCAGTGGCAATTCTCTGGTGAGCCTCACCGGCAAGACGGCCACCGATCTCGCGGCGGAAATCGGCGCGGCGATCGGCTCCTCAGGGGTTTTCGGCAGCGAATTGGGAGCGGCCACGATCAACGGCGCCCGGATCAATCTCCGGGGCAGCCAGTTCACGCCGATCGTGGCCTTCACGCGCGCTGGCGCCGTGCCGGCCCTGTCGCCGGTCACGGTGGGGGATGGGGCCGCGCTTGTGCAGTCGGCCGACAAGGTCGTCGTCTACTTCAATGCCAACGATCCTCTCACCCAGTCGTCGGCGCAGAATCCGCGCAATTACCGGCTCTTCGAGACCGATCCTGCCACCGGCGGCGACGTCGCCATGCAGGTGCCAGCGATCGTCTCCTACGATGCCGTTAGCGGCACCTCGGTGCTGACGTTCGAATCCGGGAAGGTCGCGGCCGACAAGCTCTACCGCCTCCAGGTCGGCAACTCGACCGACGAGAACAACCTCCTCGACAAGGCGGTCAACGTCGGCTCGCTGTTCACGGGCAACGGCTACTCTGTGCAGTCGTTCCTCGGCGACGGCACCGAACTGGCCAACGACGTCGATCTCTATCGCGTGAGCCTCACGGCGGCCGGCACGATCAGCGCGCTGATCACGCCCGACGCGGCCCTTGCGCCGCTCGTTCGCCTCTTTGACTCTGCCGGCACTCAGGTGGCCGTGAGCCCCGTGGCAGCCGCGGGGACGGCCCGGACGGTGTCCTTTGTCGCCCCCGGCCCAGGGATGTTCTACGTCGGCATTTCGAGCGTGGGGAACGCGGCCTACAACCCCACGACCGGCACGGGCGCCGCCGGCGGAACGACGCGGGGCGGCTACAAACTCGCCCTCGGGTCGACTGTCGCTGTCGCTGCCTCGGACGAAAACTCCAGCTTCTCCACCGCCACGCCCCTCGGCACGATCGGCCTGGCTGGGCAGTCGGTGGCGGGGTCGATCGACGTCCGCCCCACGATCGCCACACCGGCCGGCAGCCTCCTCTTCCCGAGCCAGCCGGGCACCGGTGACGAGCCGGGCCACCGCGACATCCCGGTCGGGATCGAATCGCACGGCATCCCCGATTCCTTCGTCGATCCAGCCAGCGGGATGACGGTCTTCCCCTACAACTTCCAAGACGTCTACGGCACCGATCCGCAGGGGAATACGCTCTACAACGCGATCACCGAGGAACAGAAGCAGCGCGCCCGCGAGATCGTTACGCTCTTCAGCCTCAATGCCGGCATTCGCTTCGTCGAGACTGCAAATCAAGGGCTCACGATCGTCACTGGCGACGTCCGCGCGGTCTCCCCCAACATCCCCCCGAATGCCGTCGGCGGCATCTGTGGCGGCGGACTGGCCGTGATGAACTCGACGATCGACTGGGGCCAGAGCGAATACGGCGGCGGATGGTTCTCGACGGCGATGCACGAGATCGGCCACGCCATCGGCCTGGGCCACGCCTACGACATCCCCTCGGTGATGGGGGGAGGCGAGTCGGGGGCGCTCGGGTCCATCGGCGAAAACATCCTTCCCTACGACTACGACTCCGTCCACATCAACGTCCTCTACCCGAAGACCGGGTCGGACATCGACGTTTACAGGTTCTCCCTCGACACCGCCGGCACCTTCTCGGCGGAGACGATCGTCGCCCGCCAGGGGCAGGCAGCGAAGAGCACGCTCGACACCGTCCTCACGCTCTATCGTGAAGTGGCTGGGGTCCGCACCCTCGTGGCCCGCAACGACGACTACTACGGGCGTGACTCGTTCGTCGGGCTCGATCTCCAGGCGGGGACCTACTTCCTCGCCGTGACGTCGACCGGGAACACTGCCTTCAATCCTGAGGTCAATGATTCGGGCTACGGCGGCCGCTCCGACGGTGCCTACGACCTGAAGATCAACTTCACGCCGATCTCCGACGTCGCCAACACGATCGTCGATGCGACCGGCACGGCGATCGACGGCGACCGTGACGGCAAGGTCGGCGGCGCCTTCAACTTCTGGTTCAACACGGCCGCGTCGGCCGGCACGATCTGGGTTGACAAGGCGGCGGTCAACACCAGTGCGTCGATCAGCACCGGCTCCCCCTCCGTAACCGTCGCCAGCACCGCCGATCTCGTCGTTGGTCGGGCCGTCGTCGGCGTTGGTGTCCCGAGCGGGGCCACGGTTGCCTCGATCGTCAGCCCGACGCAGTTCACGCTCTCCAGGAACGCCACGGTCACCAATGCCACCGCCGGGCTGACCTTCGGCACGCTGTCGAGCCCCTACCGGACGATCACCGCGGCGCTTGCGGCGGTCACCCCCTCGACGCGGATCATCCGCATCCTCGGCAACACCGGTAACGATGCCTCGATTCTCGATGACAAGCCCTACCTCATCGGCACTTCGCTTTCCGGCACGGCGCTTGCCGACGGGGCGACGTTCAACGTCCCGAGGGGGGTGACCGTGATGGTCGACGAGGGGGCGGCGCTCAAGCTCCGCGCCGCCGTCATCAACGTCGGCAGTTCCTCAGGGCTCGTCTCCCGGGCGGGGGCCGCTTTCCAGGTGCTCGGCACGCCGACGGCACGGGTGAAGTTCTCCTCCTTCCACGACGACACGCTCGGCGGCGACAGCGACGGCGTTGGGCCGGTGGTGCAGGGGGGGCAGTGGGGTGGCATCGTTCTCCGCAGCGACTCTGATTCCGCTACCGGGAAAGTGTTTCTCAACACGATCAGCCTGGCGTCGCTGAAGTACGGCGGCGGCAACGTGTTTGTCGATTCGGAGCTCCAGTCGTTCGCGCCGATCCATGTCGAGAGCACCCGGCCGACGCTCGCCTTCAACGAGATCTTCTCGAGCGCCGGGGCGGCGATCTCGGCCGATCCCGCTGCCTTCCTCGACGCCGACGGCCGCTATGGACCCGAAGTCCGCGGCAACCGGCTCCTCGGCAACACGATCAACGGGCTCTTTGTCCGCATCCGCACGGAGCTCGGCAGCCCGATCGACAAGCTCGACGTGCCGGCCCGCTTCAAGAGCACCGACATCGTCTATGTGATCCAAGAGAATCTGATCCTCGCCGGCGGCGCCGGCGGCTATCTGCTCAACGAGTCGACCGGGACGCGAGAGGCCCGGGCCACGGGGCGCTTGCAGGTCGATCAAGGGGTCGTGGTCAAGCTCCAGGGAGCGCGGATCGAACTGGAGCGCGGCAACGCGCAGCTCATCGCCGAGGGGTCGGCGGAGCAGCGGGTGATCTTCACGAGCCTCGCCGACAATCGGTACGGCGCTGGGGCGACGTTTGACACCAACGGCAACGCCCCCGATGTCCGCTCCCCCGGTGACTGGGGTGGGATCGTCATCCAAGCCGGATCGAAGGCGAGCATCGACAACGCCTACGTCGCCTATGCCGGTGGCCTGACGGCGATCGAGGGGGGCTTCGACCGCTTCGATGCCTTCGAAGTTCAGCAGGGTGAGCTGCGTATCGCCAACAGCCGGATCGAGTTCAATGCCTCTGGCCGCTCGACCACCGATCGCAATGCCCGCGGCAGCAATGACGATTCGACGGTCTTCGTCCGCGCTGCACAGCCGGTGATCGTCGGCAACGACTTCCGCGACAACTTCGGCGCCACGATCAGCGTCAATGCCAACGCGATGTCGGATCGGGCGATGCCCGATTACGGCCGGAGCACCGGCGAAATCGATCGCTTCGTCGAGTATGACGACAACGTCGGGCCGCTCCTCCGCGACAATCGGATCTCGACGAAGATCAACTACGCCACCGACCGGCAGAAGGGGGCCTTCGACATCACCCTCGAGTTCGCCGCTGGTGTGTCGCAGGCGATCAGGGATGCGATGACGGCCGCCGCCTTCCGCTGGGAGACGGTGATCACCGGCGACCTCACGTCGGTGCGTGACAGCAACGGCACCCTCATCGACGACATTGTCATCCGGGTCCAGCCGGGGCTGATCGGTTCGGCCGGCAGCGATGGATCGGGCAATACCCTCGCCAACGCCCGGCCGACGGCCTTCCGCACGGCGACCGACCGCAACCCGCACCTCCCCTACAGGGCCGAGGTCGGCGTCGACTTGGCCGATGCCGCGAGCAGTCAGCTCGTTACGATCCTCACCCACGAGATCGGCCACGCGCTCGGCTTCACCAACGTGAGCAACCTGCTCAACCTGATCTCGGGGGTGCGGTACGTCGGGGCCAACGCGCTCCGCGAATACCGCAACACGTTCGATGCCACGGCGACCGCCGTGCCGCTCGAAGGGGGTGGCGGCGCGGGCACCGCCTTTACCCATTGGGCGGAGGCGACCTTCGGCTCCGAACTCCTCACCGGCTTCCTCAATGCCGGCATCAATCCCCTCACCAAGCTCACGGTGGCGGCATTCCAGGACATGGGCTACTCGGTCAACGTTTCTGCTGCCGACGACTATCTGCCGAGGGCCGGCACTGCCGGCTATGCGCCGTCGATCAGCGGCGTGGTTGTCCGTGGCGGCCAGATCACGGTCGACAGCGTTTGGGACGATGACGACCACGTCCACGTGCTCCAAAACGAGATCGTCGTCGACAATTACCACACCGCCACGAGCCTGCGGCTGGAGAGCAAGGCCGGGGCGAGCCTCGTGGTCAAGCTCGATGGGCCCAATGCCGGCTTTACCGCGACGGGAACGCCGGGCGAGATCGATGACCGGATTGGCGGCTCGATCCAATTCGTCGGCGCGCCGGGATACCCGGTCGTGCTCACGAGCCTCTACGACGATACGGTCGGCGCGAGCCTCGATCCGCTCGGGCGCACGGTCACCGACACCAACAACGACGGCCGGGCCTGGATCGACGCCACCGCGACCGCCCCTGTGACCGGCAGCTGGCGGAGCCTGAAGTTCCTTCCGCTCTCCAACGACACCAACGTCGCCATCGTCCGCGAGGCGGAGAAGCCGTTCACCAACCTGATCGACACTAATCAGGTCCCCGACTCCGCCCAGCTGCTCGGCGTTCTCGCTCCTAATTTCACGACCGGCACGGCCTTCTCGGAATCGGCCCAAAACAAGTCAAGCGACGACAACCGGCGCGACGGCTTTGCCGTCCGCGGCACGATCGCCACCGACGACTCCAGCGACGTCGACATCTACAGCTTCACCGGCTACGCCGGATCGGAGGTGTGGTTTGATCTCGACAAGACGTCGGCCGCCCTCGACACGATGCTCGAGCTGCTCGACGCCTCGGGCACGGTGCTCGCCCGTTCGGCCGACAGCCAGACCGACACCGGCTCGGTGACTGGCGAGATCGTGCGAAACGCCTCCACGGGGACCACGCTCACCTACCAGCTGGCCCGACAGAACATCCTCCCCGGCACGCTCGGCGGAGTGATCTACAACGGCAACACCGCCGTGCAGACGTTCACCGTCAATCGGGCGGGCGCGTTCACGTTCACGGCCATCGGCAGCCCGGCGACGAGGGTCTCCTCGGCGACGCTCAACCGGGACACCGGCGCGATCACGTTCGTCTGGAACCGCTCTACGGTCGCTCCGACGCGCATCGAGGCCGATTATTCCTACGGAAATCTCTCGCTGGCTACGCTCGGCTACACCGCCACCGGCGAGCATGGCGCCCTGCCGCTGCAAAAGGATGCTTACCGCGGAAACGACTACTTCACCGTCAACCCCCGCGACGCCGGCTTCCGCGCGATCCTCCCCGGCAGCAACGGCAGCCTCAACACTTACTTCGTCCGCGTCCGCAGCCAGCCGAACGTCGCGCCTTCGGCGACGAAGGCTGTCTATGAGGCAGCGCTCACCGATTCCGACGTGAAGAGGGGGGCGAGCACAGGTGCCTACGAACTCCGCGTCCGCCTCCAACAGCGCGATCAGGTGCCAGGCTCGACCGTCCAGTATGCCGACATCCGCTTCGCGACGACCGGCATCGACGTTCAGGGGCTGCCGCGTAACTCGCTCCTCACCGGCACTGCCGGTGAAAGCGCCCTTCGTGGCAACACGCAATTCATCTATGCCCAGGACGTCGGCAAGCTCCTCCAGAGCGATCAAAATACGATCAGCTTGGCGGGCAATGTCCAGTCGTCGACCGACGTTCGCTGGTTCACCTTCTCCGTCGATTACGCCGGGATCCAGGCGATCGGCGGCGTCAACGGCGGCAGCAAGACCTGGGCGACGGTCCTCGACATCGACTACGCCGACGGCTTCCGTGGCGACCTGACGATGTCGGTCTTCGACTCGACCGGCAGGCTGATCTATGTCGGCCGGGATTCCAACGTCGCCGCCGACCAGCCCGGGGCCGGCCAGGGGAACGACTTCAAGGATCCCAGTCGCGGCTCCGTCGGCAAGCTCGATCCGTTCATCGGCGGCGTGCAGCTCCCGGCCGGGGCGACGCCGGACAGTCCGACGAAGTATTACGTCGCGATCACCTCCAACGCCCAACTCCCCAGCGCCCTCGACGCCACGTTCAGAAGCGGCGCGACCAACGCGCTGGTGCGCCTGGAGCCGGTCAACTCCGTGCAACGGGTGGTCGAGGATCACATCGGCTCGACGGGCTACACGTCGACCGGCCTCGAGGTGAAGCCGACGCAGGGGGCGTTGATCAATGTCGGTGGAGGGGATTTCACTCAGCAACTCTCGGCGAACATTCGGGCGTTCACGCTCGCCGACGTGCCGGTCTTTGTGACGACGGCGAGTTCCCTCTTTACGGCAAATGCTCTCATCGGCGGTACCGTGACCCCGATCGTTCAGGGGGGATACGGCGGTACTCCGGTCGGTGACATCGACATGCGGACCGACGGCCGGCTTTTCATGGCCTCTGGGTCACGCGACGATGCCAATGTCGCCCGCATCCGCGAGATCAACACCGTCACCGGCGGGGATATCTCATCGGTCGGCGACGCGATCCCCAATCCGGCCGTGCCGCCGGCAGCTGCCGACTATTGGAAGAGCTTCAGCGACACCGTCGACGCGATGGCGATCCAACGCACCGACGACGAGTACAACCTCAACGTCTTCACGTCGATTCGCGAAGGAGGCACGTCGTTTCTCTACTGGGGGCGTGCGGACGGCAACGCCGCCCGAGCCGACAACACCCCCTACAGCCGCCAGGGAGAGATCACGGGGGCCGGTGTCAGCGGTCTGACAACGGGCCTTCAGTTCCGCAACAACGCCTCGACGCTCTACGGCGTGAGTGATGCCGGTCAGTTCTATACCGTGAGCAAGTTTGGCGGCACGGCCAACCTGATTGCTGATTTCTCCGCCGAAGTGGGCGGTTTTCAAGGGCTCACGGCAGCCCCGGAGAACCTTGAAAGCGGTCGTTATGCTGGCGATTTCTTTGCGATCACGACTGATGGCAGGCTCGTCTGCATTCAGCTCGATTCTGCCGGGATGACAGCGTCGCTGATGGAGAACGTCTTCGACAATAACGCTGACGGCGTGCCGGAGGCGAAGGTCTCGAACGTGCTGGTTGCCGGTGCCACCGGCTTGGCTTTCTCGCCGCTCGACATCAATCTCTGGCACCCAACGGATAACAGGGGCAATGATCTGGGGCATGGCGTCAATGCGGCACCGGACAATTCGCGGGACAATGGCGTACCAGGTGGGACGAGCATGTACTTCGGGCTTGAGGAGTACGCGCCGGCGCAAAATACCTACAGCGATTTCAATTCCAATCCGGGTTTCATCAACGGCCAGTATGGAGTTAGCGGAGCAGGGGCCTTTAACTGGCAGCAGGAGTTGACATCAAACTCCACGATCGGCGGGAATTACAACCTTCCTGGTGGCGCCCACGGCAGTCTCATCACGAACTCGTTCAGCCTCGCCGGCTACGGCGGCACCGATAAGCCGACGCTCTATTTTAATTACTTCCTTGCCACGCAGGACGCGCAGGGCAATTCCGATAGCAGCACGATGCGCGACAGCGCTCGGGTCTTCATCTCCACCGACCGCGGCCTGACGTGGGAGGTCGTGGCGACCAACAATCAGCAACGCTCCGACCTCGACACGATCAACGGCGAGCTCCCCAACACCATCACGGCCTCCTCGGCCGCAGGGACATCGTCGAACCAGGCGGTGCAGGAGCTGTTTGACAATTCCGGCTCATGGCGGCAGGCCCGCGTCGACCTCGCTACCTGGGCGGGCAAGTCGAACATTCAACTGCGGTTCGACTTCAGCACTTCTGGGAGCATGGACCCAACGGCCAAACGGACCGCCCCCGACGAGACGAAGACCGTCGCTGCTGCGTCCGGCACGACCGTGACGCTCAACAGCGTCTCTGGGCTGCGGGTTGGAATGATCGTGACCGGCCCGGGCATCGCCGGGGATCGAACGATCCAGGCGATCACCAGTGCCACGCAGGTGACGCTGTCGGGCGGTGTCACACTCGCTGCCGGTGACACGCTCAGGTTTTATGACACGGCCAATCGCGACGTGAATAACATCCTCGGGCAGGCCAACCGCGCTGGCAACTTCCTCAACCCCGACCGGGGGGCGAACAATCAGCACGAAGGCTTCTACATCGACGACATCATCGTCGGCTTCGCCGAGCGTGGCGAGATGGTGACCAGCGGCACCGGCTCCACGAGCCACTTCAGCGTGGCCACGCCGGTAGCGCAGACCTACCCGCAGCAGTCGCTCTCGGGCGACTATCAACTCGAGATCCGTCGCGGCACGGAATACGCCGTGCAACTCGATCCCACGGCGAGTGACATCACGATCGTCGGCACGATCGACACCAACGACAGCTTCGTTCAGGCGCCCTCGGCCCCGGCGAAGGTGCTCGAGGTGAATGTCGTC
>Ga0164295_10000636_pt1 | contig 29482 bp, 36 predicted proteins | sample GEODES006metaG_FD_111798 | JGI IMG/M metagenome (GOLD analysis project Ga0164295, IMG submission 111798) | Oligotrophic lake water microbial communities from Sparkling Lake, Wisconsin, USA - GEODES006 metaG | ecosystem: Environmental > Aquatic > Freshwater > Lake | place: USA: Sparkling Lake... | reverse complement strand
CGCGCCTCACCCGGCATCACATTGATGACCTGCAACTGCGACAGCAGATAGCCGGGCTGGAGAATCTTGTCGAGCAGCGCCAGCACCAGTGGATGCTCGACGATCGGGTTGCAGGCCAACGTCTTCTCGATCACCGAGTAGATGCGCCGGGTGCGGTATCCCTCGAAATCGTTGCGGCCGTCATAGGTGAGAAACGGTTCGGACGCCTCGCGGATCGCCGCCACGGTCTCCGGCGGGATCAGATCGGGAATGATGACGTAGCCGTCCGAGTTCACGGCCTCCAGCAGTGTGTCGACGTACGACGGATCGACGAGATCCTGCTCGGCCATGGTCGATACCTTACCTAGCGTGGATTACCGGCCCGTCCGCACACAGAACAACGCCACGATCAGGCTCAGGTACTCGTCTTCGGTCACGATGCCCTGCCGGTAGCAGGACCGGAGCATCTCGTCGAGGTCGGTGAGGCTGAACCGGCGACGCTGTCCCTTGCCGATCCGGACCGGTTCGATGATCGAGCCGTCGTCACGAATGAAGGCGTTATTGCGCAGCGCCGCCTGCACCCACTGCACGGGCTTACCGAAGAACCTCGCCACCTCGCCGGTGCTTAAGTGCTTTTCCCCCGTGCCTGGGGTCTTCACGCACCGCGCGCGCTTGGGCCGAACGGGCGGCGCAACCTCGGCGGGTTCTTCCACGTGATCAGCGGGGCAATCAGCGGGGCCGGCGAAACTCTCGTCGGCCTCGGCGAAAGCACGCTCGATATCCGCGCCCAGGGTTCGCACACCGGCGCCGGCGATCGCGGCGAAGTCAAGTCCATCCACCGCGCGCACCTCAGTGCGCAACGCGAAGTCGATCGGGTTGAAGCCGCCCTCGGTGGTGCACGGCTCGAGGTCACGGCCCATCAGCATGTTCAGGCCGTGACGCTGCAGAACCAGGCTCACCCGGCGCACATGCTCCTCGCGGCCGAAATCAGCCAGCGGGAAGGGAATCCAGACGTCGGTCCTGGTGGCGATGGCGCGGCTCAGCGCGTTGACGACGGGCTCAACGTCGGCCAGGTCGTCCTGACACGCCGCCTCCCCCGGTTCGAAGCTGTGCGCCTCGGCAATCACGGCGCCCTGTTCGGCCGCCTTCTCCGCAAGATCGTTGATCTCAAGGGTTCCGTGATCCCCAAGGACGATAACTGCGTAACTGGTATTGATGGATTGGCCCACCACACCACCCCCCTTTCCCTCTCCTGACCCGACGGCCGAAGATTAGCGAGGGGGTCTGACAGAAATGGAATCTCATGCAGATCAGCGATCACGTCTTCATCGTCACCGGGGCATCGTCGGGCATCGGCCTGTCGACCGCGGAGGCGTTGAGCGCCAGGGGCGCGAAGGTGGCGTTGATCGCGCGCAATACCGCGGCACTTGACGACATCGCCGCCCGCCTGCCCGGCAGTCTCCCGCTGACCGCCGACGTCACCGATTTCGCGGCTCTCACCAAGGCCATTAACGATGCCCACCATCACTACGGTCGCCTCGACGGACTGATCAACAATGCCGGCCGGGGCTATGGCGCCTCCGTCGAGACGATCGATCCGACCGCGTTCACCGAGATCTTCACCCTCAATGTGTTGGCTCCGATCGTCGCTATGCAGGCCGTCATCCCGATCATGCGGGCCGCCGGCGCCGGGGTGATCATCAACGTCAACTCGGGCACGTCGTTCATGACCATCCCCGACTACAGCGTGTACTCCGCGTCCAAGCGCGCGCTACTCGGCGTCACCCAGACCGCGCGCGGGGAATTGGCCGACGACGGCATTGTGGTCAGCGAGGTCTACCCCGGGATGACGGCAACCGATTTCGGCAGGAATCGCCTGGGCGCCGGTGGCGAGGCCACCGACTACTCGAAGGGTGATCCGCCGGAGCTGGTCGCCGACCTCATCGTTGCCGCCATCGAAGGCGGCGAGGCGCAGTACTTCGTCAACGACTTTCTGCGCAAGCTGGCCGGGGCCTGATTTCGGGCCCCGGACCTACAGACCGGGCTGGTCTTCGATGATGCCCAGCCAGATCTGGGCGACGTCGATGGCCACCTTCTCGCTGATGAAGGCGTGCTGAGTTCCGGTGTAGATATCGCGGAAGGCCCGCTCGAGCCGGGTGCCCTCGCGGACCGAGGAGGTGCCGGCTACCAGGTGCGCCCACTCGGCGCAGTTTCGGGCCACATCGGTGGCGTAGACCGCGGCCACCCGCATATCGGCGCGCAGGGCCGGGGTTAGGTCCCCGCCCGCCGCGACGGCGGCCTCGGCGGTGGTGAATGCGTCGAGCACCAGCAGTCGGGCCGCACGCCACGCCGCGACGTGGTGAGCAAGCCCCTTCTGGAATGTCTGGCGGCTGGCCAGCGAGGCCATATCGCTCATCCGGTACTTCGTCGCGGCCAATTCCTGGACATCGTCGAGCATGCTCTTGGACACCCCGAGCGCCCAGGCCGCATGGCCGGCCGCCGTCACCGGCATCATGCCCATGCGTCCAGCCGGCGAGCTGCCCCGGCGCGGCTCTTGGGCGAACAGTGCGAAGGTGCGGTGCTCCGGAACGAACACATCCTCGACGCTGTAGTCATAGGAACCGGTGCCCTTGAGTCCCTGTACGTGCCAGCCGTCTTTGAAGGTGATCTCATCGCGCGGGATCACCGCCACCGTCATCTCCGGGAAACCCTCACTGGCCCAGCGCATCTCACCGTCATCCATCGGAAAGAACCCGGCGCAGACGTACTCGGAGTGGCCGGTGCCGGAGCCGAAGCTCCACGCGCCCGTGACGCGGTAGCCGCCGGGTACGGCCACACCCTGTCCGTTGGGGAAGAACTGCCCACCCATCGTGACGTGATTGTCATGGGCGGTGAACACCTCGGCGAAACCTTCGTCGGGCAGATACGCCGCGGCGGCGAATGACGACGGCAGGTTCGCGATACCGATCCATCCGAACGAGCCGTCCTGGGTCGCCATCTCGATCCAGGTTTCGATCATCTCGGCGAAGGACGGTTCGGTGCCGCCGGCCTCGACGGGGTTCAGCGAGGACATCAGCCCGCTGGCCCACATCTCCTCGACGATCGCCGGGCTCATGGTGCGCAGCTGTTCGGATTCGGCCGCTTTCGAAGCCACCAGGTCGCGCATCCCGCGCGCCAATCCCCAGACCTGACCACCCGAGACCCGATCGTCTGCTTCGGCTACCGCTGTCATCTTCGCTCTCCCATCGTCTTGAGAACCCGCCGTCTTGAGAACCCGACGTCTTGAGAAAGACCGTACCTTTTCGGGCGCCGTTGATACAGCAGCGCATCCGGTCACGACTGCAGGTACGGCGCCCACCGCTTATTGAAGCCGGCCAGCCGAGCGTCCAGCTGCGCGGTGCGCTGCGCGGGCGTCACGTAGACCGTGTCGGCCGGCAGGAAGTCCACGAGATCGGCAAGTTTGACCACGTCCGATTGGACACTGGGCGACTCGGGCGCATCAGGGTCGAGATTCTGGAACCGCATCGAGATGATGCCCTGGTTCAGGCCGCCGGTGGAAACCCAGTTCGCCACTGCGGGGTCGGCCACCGAGACCACCATCGTGTAGGTCCCATCCGCGTTGGCGATGGACTGGTAATTGTTCAGGGCCGTCTGCTGGTTCCAGTAGTCCTCGGTGATCGTCCAGTCGTTGTAGACCGGAACGTTGAAGAACCCGGCGCTGGCCGGGTCGATGGTCAGCACCAGCGCCTCGTCGTCGGCGAGTTGGAAATATCCGTTGCTCTGCAATTGGTTGGCGAGGAACTCCGCATTGCTGGCGGGTTGGGTCATCACGTTGGGCTGCCGAAGTTGACCCGTGGCGGAATCGGTCGTCGCCAGCGCCATGTACTTGGCCTCCTGGTTGACGCCCCGAATCAGCATCAGGAGCGCGGTCAGCGGACCGCTCACCAACCGCGTGTCGGCGATCGCCAGCGGCGGGATCACCGAGAGCAGCGAGGCCAGCAGCGGACGGTCGTTAATCAGCGAACCGAAGAACACGAACCCACCCAACTGAGCGAACAGGCTGTTGGGCGGACCGCTGACCTTCTGGACTTCGAGTTCCATCGGTTCCTCGACGACCCAGTCGCCCAGTGTGTTTCGGGCCGCGATGAGGGTGGAGCTGGAGGTCAGCTGGAGGTGATTGGTCTGCCCCGGTGCCGCCGCCTCGCCGCTGACCGTGATCACGAACGAGCCGTCCGGACTGATGTCGAGATCGGCCAGAGCCAGGATCGACGATGTCAGGCCGGAGGTTCCCTCCAGCACGCTGAAGGTGGTGTCGGCCGGGACGCCCTCGTAGATCCGGCCGGTGACCACGTACTCCGCCGTCTTGTTCACCGGAAAGAATCGGTAAATGGTGTCGGGGTTGTCGTAGAGCAGGCGCGAGCCGCCCACATCCACCCCGTACCAACTATGGGGCGGTGCGACCTGAGTGACCACTACCGGAGCCATCGGATTGAGGATCTGTTCGGAGAACGCCGACGCCAAGGCATATTCATCGACGGCATTGTCGAGGGCCGCCAGGTTCGCCGCGTCCGGACCACCGACCAGTGCGAATTGCTGCTGAGCAGCGGCCAGGAAGCCGGCCTTCAGCACCAACTTCATCAAGGCGACCGGGAGCGAGCTGGCGGCGCCCATGGCAGTGCTCTCGCGGGCGATCTGCGCGGGCGTGCCCAGCGGGCTCACCTGATTGCTGATCTCCTGGGTAGCGGTGGTGGCCTCCGCCACAGGGGTGGCGGCCGAGACGGCGGCGCTCCGCAACTGACGTAGCGCACGTGCCGCCACCGGCTTCTCGCCTCGTGTCGACGGACGGGCACTCGCCGCCGCAGCCGTGGGAGTGGATTTGCGCGACTGCCGAGCCGGCGGCGCACTGGAGGAGTTCGCCGTCGCACTGGCCGTGGCTCTCGCGGGCGACGCGCCCTCGGTATCGGCATGCGCGGCCGGCATCGCGATCGCCGAGCCGACTCCGAGGAAGAGCGCCAACGCACCGACCCTGCCCACGAACTTGGCGTATCCGGGCGCGGGCCGGATCGGATCGTTTCGGGTCGGTGAACGCATTACGCCTCCTGGACTCATGTGGTGAACCGACGCTACATCTCAGGGCAGCCCGAGCGGAGACATTCGGCGCGCGCCGTCGCCACCCCTAGGCTCGGTGTGTGCCAAAAACCAGCGGGTGGAGCGATCGCGTGCGCACGGTGTTGCGCGGCTCCCGCACGGTCCCGCGCACGCGGTTCACCGCGCCGTCGGTGTGGCGTCCGACGCCGGCGTCGTTCACTGCGCTCATCGTCGGACTGTGGTTATTCGGCACCGGTGACGCCCTGATCCTGGCGTCGGCTCTCGGCGCCTCGCCGTGGTCGGTGCTGGCTCAAGGGCTCAGCGTGCGCACCGGCCTCGGCATCGGGTGGACAACCTTCGGTGTGTCGGTCGCCGTTCTGGCACTGTGGATTCCGCTGCGCCAGCGACCCGGCCTGGGAACGGTGATGAACATCATCGTGATCGCACTCGCCATCGGTGTCACCTACCCGAGGGTGAGCACACCCGACTCTTTCATCGGACAACTCGGGTTGGTGTTCCTCGGGATCGGACTGATCGGGCTGGGCAGTGGCTTCTATCTCACCAGCGGTCACGGCCCCGGGCCGCGTGACGGCTGGATGACGGGACTGCATCGGGTGACAGGCTGGCCGGTGGGCCGGGTCCGGCTGCTCATCGAGGTGAGCGTGCTGGTGGTCGGCTGGGCGCTGGGCGGCATCGTGGGCATCGGCACCGCACTCTTCGCGCTGTTCGTCGGCCAGTCCGTCGCTCTGGGTCTGGCCTTCGCCCACCGGCTGTCGCCGGAATCATCCGGCAGCATCGTCGGTGACGACGAGCCGTTCCCTCAGGGTGAGGCGTGACCAACCGTCAGGACGCGTGCACCTCGGCGCCGTCGGAATAGGTTGCCAGGACCGGGATCTCGCGCACCGCGTCCGGGTCGGCCTCATGGGCCAGCGGATCATCGCCCAGGAGGACGAAGTCGGCGGCCTTACCCGCAGCCAGCGAACCCACGAGGCCGTCGGCGTGACACATCCACGCCGCATCCGTCGTGCTGCCCTTCAACGCCTGGGCGACGCTGACCCGTTCTGCGGCGTTGAGCACTTCTCCCCCGTCGGCCATCGTGCGGGCGGCCGCGGTGGCGATGTAGTTGAGCGGCCCGATGGGCGAGACGGAGAAGTCGCAATGCAGGCTGGCGCGAAGTCCGGCTTTGACGGCTGAGCCGTAACGGTCCAGCAGTTGCGCGCGCTCGGGCCCCAGGATCTCGTCGCGCATGACCCTGCCCCACAATCGGACGTGGTTCATCAGGAAACTCGGGGAGATACCCAGCGAGGCCATCGCAGCAATGTGCTCATCGTGCAACAGCGAGGAATGCTCGGTGCGGTGCCGCTTGGCGGGATCCCAGGACGGCAGCGCGGCTGTCGTGGCGAATGCCGCCATCACCATGTCCGCCGCGGCGTCACCGTTGACGTGACACATGATCGGCCAGCCCGCCTCGACAGTCGCGGCAAAGTGTGCGGCCAGTTGCTCGGGTGTGAAGTTCGCCGCGCCGCGGGTGTCGCGGCCCAGGTAGTTCTCCCGCATGTAGCCGGTGTAGCCCTGGTTGGAGCCATCGGATACCCACTTGATGGTCTGCGACCGCAGCCGGTCATCACCGGATCCCGGCACGATCTTGGCACTGACGAAGGCGTCGAGGTTCTCGCCCCACAGCGACATCGATCCGCGCACCGGGAAGCCGCGCTGAGCGAATGTCTGGTGCAACAGGTCGACTTCCTTGACGCCTGCGATCGCGCCGGTGGCCGCTTCGTGGACGTAGGTGACGCCCTGTTTGGCCGCCATGGCGGCGATACCGGTGATCGCGCCCGCGATCACCTCCGGGGTCAACGGCGGCAGCACCTTGATGAAGCTGAACATCGCGGCGTTCTCGCCGACGATGCCGGTGAGAGTGCCGTTGCGGGCACCGTAGTCACCGCCGGGCGGGTTGGGTGTGGACGCGGTGATACCGGCGGCGGCATAGGCGGCGGAGTTCACATAGAAGAAGTGCTGCGAGGCATTCATCACCACGATCGGCACCGTGGCCGAGATCTGGTCGAGCACGGCGCAGGTCAGGGTGGCCTGGTTCGGCATCAGGCTCGGGTCGAAGAGTTGCCCGACAACCGCTTGTCCCGCAGGGGCTTTGGCCACTGCCGCCTTCAGGGCCGTCACCACCTCGTCGAGGGTTTTGTTGGTGTACGGCGAACAGTCCACCCCGCTGAACACCAGCGCCGAGGACACCAGGTGCACATGCGATTCGACAAAGCCGGGCAGGATCGCTCCGGTCTTGTGCTCGAGGATCCTGGTTCCCGGCCCGACGAACGTCTCCAGATCACTGCGGGAGCCCACGGCCAGGATGCGTCCGGCGGCAATAGCCATCGCCTCTGCCCGCGGTGCGGTGTCATCCATCGTGATCAGCGACCCGGTGACAAGAAGATCGGCTTTGGCCGCGGACTCCCGCCGGTGCGGGTGGGCAGCACGGTCGGCAGGTGTGACCCCGTCGATGGACATCCGGGCGGCGTTGGCGGGATGCGGGGCGCAGCAGTCTGCGGTGTGGTCGGTCATCGGGCTGTCAGTTCCTTACGAGTTCGAAGAGTGGGATCACCCGGTCGGTCTTGGCCTGGTACTCACCGAACCCCGGGGCTACTGCGACTATCCGTTCGAATACCGCGGCGCGGTCGTCGTCAGGCAACTCGCGAGCGGTCACGTCATAGGCCTCGGTTCCGACCTCGATGTGGGCGCCCCGGTGGGCCCGAAGGTTGTGCACCCATGCCGGATTGGTATCGGCGCCGGCCTTCGAGCCGACAATGACGATACGGCCGTCGACGTCGAAGTACGCCAGTGGGTTGAGTCGTGCCTGGCCGGATTTGGCGCCGGTGGATGTCAGTAGCAGCAGAGTCGCGCCCTCGAACGGGCCACCGACCACGCCGGCGTTGGAACGGAACTCCTCGACGATGCCGGTATTGAAGGCGTCTATCGACGCCTTGTCGTTGAAATCAAAGTCAGCCATACCTGATTAAGTTACGCGTCGCGGAACTGTCAGTGGGTGGGTGCAGTCTTGTTCGCAAACACGACCGAAGGGAGCCCGCCATGTGCTGGCAATGCGACCACCCTGACCGCACCACCGATGACTACCTGAACGTCCTGCGGGAGATCATCGACGGTCACCAGTGGGCCGTTCAATTCATCGAGGACGAGGACCGGCCGTTCGCCTACACGGTCGGCCTGACCGACCTGGGCCTGCCCGAGTTGTTGATCACCGGTCTGCCACCGAGGACATCGAAGCGGCTGCTCAACTCGATCGCCCACGACATGGTCGATGACGGCACAATCCTGCGGCCGGCCATGCATATCGACTATCAGAGCGAGTTTCTTCTCGAAGTGGTCGACGTCGACCACCCCGACGTCCATCTCCGGTTCGCCGTCGCGATCTGCGGTCCGGAGGTCCGCGCCCTGCAACTGGTGTGGACGGACGACTTCCGCCGCTGGCCGTGGGACCGCGGGTGGAGCCACGGCCGGCGTCGGCAACCGGTGTTCGGTGTCCGCAGCCCTGTGCCGGGATAAACCCGTGCGGAACGCCCCGACAGTGCCGGTTATACCCGGTTATACTCAGGTGGTGAAGACAGCGATTTCGGTACCTGATGAGACGTTTGACCGGGTGTGCCGACGTGCCGTCGCTTTGGGAATGAGTCGATCAGAGTTTTTCGCTCGAGCCGCCCAGCGGTACCTGGACGAACTGGACGCCGAGTCATTGACTGACCAGATCGATACCGCCCTCGAGGCCATCGATTCCCCGGACGAGTCGCAGCAGGCTGCGGTCGCGGTCGGGCGGAGAGTGGCCGGCACCATCGACGATGACTGGTGATCACCCGCGGCGAGATCCACTGGGCCGATCTGGGCGCCGCCTCCGGTAGTCGTCCGGCCAAACGGCGCCCGGTCCTGATTGTTCAGTCCGATCCGTATAACGCCAGCAGACTGGCCACGGTAGTGGCCGTCGTGATCACTTCCAACACCACGCTGGCCGCAATGCCGGGAAATGTGTTCCTGCCGGCGACCGCCACCGGGCTGCCACGCGATTCGGTGGTCAACGTCACCGCAGTGGTGACGCTGAACAAGACGGATCTCACGGATCGTGTCGGCGGGCTTTCGCCGAGTCTGATGAACGAGGTCGACCGGGGACTGCGCCGGGTTTTTGAGCTGTGAGCGCCCGATCACCTCAGGGCAGCACCGTGCGCATGAGCATCACGTTGTACGCCGACCACAGTGACAGGTTGTAGTACAGATTCTTACCGGTCGACCACGGATGCAGGAATGGCGCGTACACCCCGCCGGGGGTGAACATCGACGACACCTGCAACTGCTCAGGACCCCACGGGCCCTGCGGCGTCGGCGCGGTGCGCATCACCACGTCATTGGAACGGTTGGTGTAGAGCACCAGGTACTGCTTGAGGTAGGTGTTGTATTGCGCGGACATCTCACCCACCGGGCCGGGGATCACCGGGGTGGCCGCGGCCGGGTTGCCCGGCACCCACGCGCCGGCATCTGAACTCCAGTACTCGTACTTGGTCAGATCCGGCACCACCGCGGGCAATACCCGCGCCACATACGCCGAACCGCCTCTACCGCTTGGGGTTCCGTAGGTGTAGAGGTACGGATCCCCGGGTCCGGGCTTGAGGAATGCACCCATCTGGAACTTCTCGTTACCGGCTTCCGGTTTGCGGATGGTGCCCGGATACACACCCCAGGTCTCGCCGTTATCCGATGAGACGGCCAGCGCGGAGTAGTTGGTGGTCCAGGTGCCGTCGCCGTCCCAGGTCTTGATGGACATGAAGTTCAGGAACTGCTTGCCACCGAACCCGACACCGGCGGTGGGGATGATGCCGGTCTCCTCCGGGGCGGCGTTGATGGTGTTGACGATCTGTTTAGCGATGCCCTGTTTCCAGACCGGGGCACCGGAGTAGCGGTTGCCCACTGCACCGTCACCCACCGCGACGGTGTTGGCCAGGGTGCGGTCCGAGGATCGCATCAGCACGTTGTAGCGCCACTGCTCGCCGGGGATCTGACAGAACCCCTTGGTGTCGCCGAAGGCCATCAGCACCTGATTGTTGGCCGGGTCGCCGTTGTCCCACATGATGCCCAGATCGGTGCCGGTGACGGCGAAGTTCGCCACGGTCTTGTTCGGACTCTCCGGTCCGGTGACCCACCCGACGACGGAGGTGCCCGGCGGGAGGTCGCCCGGCGCGGCCACGGCGACCGACGGCGCGGGCAGCGGAGCAACGGGCGCCGGCACGGCGGCAGCACTGGGTTTGGGCACAGCGGCCACCCCGGCCTGCTGCTGCACAGCGGCCGCATTGGGCTTGAGCACCGAGGCCAGGATCTGACCGAGATTCGGCAGCGGCGCCTTGTCATTGGCGCCAACAGGTTTGTGACCGATCGGTCGGCTCAACGGCGCGATCTTGCCCGGACTGGGGATCTGGACGTCCTGGCCCGGCAGCGGTTGGGCTTGCGCGGCCGCACCCGAACACCCTTCGGCGGCGGCGGTCGGTGCAGTGAGCCCCGCGCACAGCACGGGCACCAGCGCCCACGCCAGCCAGGACGACGCGTGCTCACGACTCGGTAACGCTATGCATTTTTTCCTCACAGCGCACCCTTCATTCCACCGCGACAGCGATCGCCGTCCGGTGTGACATTAGGGGCGCATGTGGCTTATGTGACTCTCGAGATGTGAATGGGTACGCATCCGTGACCGTGTCGCAATGCCGAGTGAACTGGTCAATTCGTGTCACACCCGCGTGAAACGATGAGGTCATGAGGGGATACGACATCATCGGCGACGTCCACGGCATGGCAACTCTTTTAGAAGAACGGCTGGAAAGCCTTGACTACCGCATCAACCCCGAGACAGGCGCCTACACACATTCCGAACGCACAGCCGTCTTCGTCGGCGATCTCGTCGACCGCGGAGCCGAACAACTGCGGACGCTGCAACTGGTGAAGGCGATGGTCGATGCCGGCACCGCCCAGATCGTCATGGGCAACCACGAGTTCAACGCCCTCGCGTATTCGATTGAGCATCCCGCCGGCAGCGGTACATACCTGCGGCCCCACAGCCCCCGGAATAATGATCAACACGAGGCGTTCCTGGACCAACTGACCGATGCCGAGAAGCAGCACTATCTGGAATGGTTCTGGACACTGCCACTCTGGCTTGATCTCTACGAGCTGCGTGTGGTGCATGCGTGCTGGCACGAGCCGTCGATGGAGGTCGTGATCGCCGAACTGGGCGGTGACCGATTCACCACCGTTAAACAACTCATTCGTGCCACCGATAAGAGCAGCGCACTGTACGAGGCGGTGGAGATTCTGCTCAAGGGCCCCGAGATGAGCCTGGTCGATCGCGAGCTACCCCGCTTCCTCGACAAGGAAAATCATCCCCGCGACAAGGCCCGGATCCGCTGGTGGCACGAAAACGCCACGCGGCTCAAGGATTTCGCCGAGTTGAGCACCTTCCGTGCCGAAGGCGGCGGTCCCTACCCTGATGTCGACGACTTCGACGTCAACGCCGAGGAGCAGGCCTTCTCCTATAACGGTGGCATCCCGGTCTTCTACGGCCACTACTGGCGCCAGGGTGTGCCCGAGCATCAATTGGACTGGACCGCGCACACCGCGTGTGTCGATTTCAGTGCGGTCCGCGGTGGCACCCTGGTGGCCTACCGCTGGAGCGGTGAGAAGACCATTCAGTTGGCGCACTACGTCCCGCACGGCGCGGACGTCGTCGCCCAGCAGCCCTCGGAAGAGGTCATGGCGCTCTGAGTTGAGGTGCCCCGGACTGACGCGCTCATCGAGATGGCTGAGTTCGAACAGACTCCCCCGGATTCGCTCACCGATCACCGCTACAGCGGGCGGTTCCTGGTACGGACGTCGCGGGTTTTACACGCCAGGCTCATGGTCGAGGCGGCCGAACAAGGGGTCTCATTCAATCACTGGGTGGTCTGCAAACTCACCGACCGTCCTCCCGCCTTCGGGATCGACGATCTTTTCGACTGAGCGTCCTGGTTGGGGCGTACCGTGATCCTAGGAACAAGTGGGAGGAACTGACATGGCTGAGCAAAATCCAGGCAAAGCAGGCGGATACGACCCCAAGAAGGGCGGCAAGTTCGAGCCCGCTATCAAGGCGACTCCGCCGCCCCCGCCCCGTCCCGGCCGCAAGAAGGACTAGTTACTTCCCGCCCAAAAGGCCTTTGAGCGCCTCACGGGTGTTGGTGACTTCCTCTTCAGTCGCACCGAACTCCACCGCGGCGAAGTCGGTGACGCCGATTCCGGCCAGCGCGCCGACGCGGTCCTGCACCTCCGCGGCAGAGCCGATGATGGCGATATCGGCCGGCCCGGCCACACCCTCGCGATCGAGCATGGCCCGGTAGCTGGGCAGTCCGCCGTAGCCCGCGAAAGTCTCTGCCGCGCGCGCTGAGGCGCCCGCCCGATCGTCGGTGACACACACCGGCAGCGCTGCGATGACCCGCGGCGCCGGGCGGCCGAATTCCTCCGCGGCCTTCGTGATGGTGGGGACGATGTGATTGGCCAGCGTCACCGGACCCGTGCACCAGGTCAACGTGCCATCGGCCATCGCCGCGGTAACACGCAGCATCTGCTCGCCGAGTGCGGCCACCACCACACTGAAACCCTCCGCACCCTTGGCGCTCAGCGCAGCGTGCACCTGATACATCTCACCGTCGAAGTTGGCGGGCTCGTTGCGCGACAACGGCATCAGCACGCTCAGGTACTCGCGCAGATGCCGCACCGGCTTGTCGTAACTCAGGCCCAACATATTCTCGATCACGATCTTGTGGCTCAGACCGATACCCAACGTGAAACGGTTTCCTGAGGCGGCCGCCACCGTCAGCGCCTGCTGGGCGATCGCATGCGGATGGCGCGGGAACGTCGGCACCACGGCGGTGCCCAGTTCGATCCGCGGCACCTGGATGCCCGCCACCGCCAGCGCGGTCATCGCGTCGTGGCCGAAGATATTGGGCGCCCAGTAGGCGGCGAACCCGTCGCGCTCGGTCGAGGCGGCCTGGGCCACCACGTCATCAAGGGTTCCATCGCCCACGGCGCTGCCGAAGATTCCGTATTTCATGGCGTTGACGCTACAACCCCGACTCAGACGGGGCCCCAGCTCAGGTGATGCCCAACCGCTTCTTGCAGGCCGACCGGGCCATCGAATCGAAGAGGGGCGCGGCATTGTCGAACTCGGCCAGCTCGGGGTTGCTCTGCATCATTTCACTGATGGAGGCCTCAACACAGCGCTTCAGACGCTGCTCATCGGAGTTGCGCCACTGGTCGTACCAAATGAGACCGGCAGCGGCGATGCCGACCACCAGGTAGATCCAGATCCGAGGATTCCTCAGCAGGTTCATCGCAAGCCAGTATCAGCCAGTGCAGAAGGACGGGTCAATTCCGCGCGAGTGCGATTAGTGTCAATCGGGTGCGGAGCAGGTTGACGATGAGCCCACGGCGGCGACGACGCCGGTTCACGGCCATTCTTCTCGCCGTGACGCTGATCGCGAGCGGCTGCGGCAGTTCCAATCCGCTCGGCGGCGGGCCGATCTCGACCGACCTCAAATCGGTGGTGGTCGGCTCCGCTGACTTCCCCGAGTCCAAGATCGTGGCCGAGATCTACGCCCGTGCCCTGGAGGTGAACGGGTTCACCGTAGGCCGCCAGTTCGGCATCGGTAGCCGCGAGACCTACATCCCGGCGTTGCGCGACCGCTCCATCGATCTCGTTCCGGAGTACACCGGGAACCTGCTGCAGTACTTCGACCCGAAGAGCACCGTCACCGCACCCGATCAGGTCGAGCTGGCGCTGTTTCGGGCCCTGCCCGGCGATTTGACGATCCTCACCCCGGCACCGGCGAACGACACCGACACCGTCACCGTCACCGAGGCCACCGCCGCCAAGTGGAAACTCAAGAGCATCGCCGACCTCGCGGTGCACTCCCGCGAGGTGAAGTTCGGCGCACCATCGGAATTCCTCAAGCGTGGCGTCGGACTGGTCGGCCTCAAGGCCAACTACGGCTTGATCATCTCTGCCGATAACTTCATCGCGATCAGTGACGGCGGCGGGCCGGCGACGGTGCGCGCGCTACTCGACGGCACCGTCAACGCAGCCAATATCTTCAGCACCTCACCGGCGATCCCGCAGAACCGGTTCGTCGTGCTCGCCGATCCGAAGAACAATTTCCTGCCCGGCAATGTGGTGCCGCTGGTCAGCTCGCAGAAGATGTCGGAGCCGCTGAAGTCGATCCTCGATGCGGTATCGGCCAAACTCACCACGGCGGGTCTGACCAAGCTCAATGCGGCGGTCTCAGGTAACTCCGGTGTCGATCCCGATCAGGCGGCCCGTGGTTGGTTGCAGGACAACGGTTTCGATACCCCGATTGCCGGCCGATGATCACATTCACCGACGTCACCAAGCGCTATCCGGACGGCACCGTGGCCGTCGACGCTCTGAGCCTGGACGTGCCCGCCGGTTCACTGACCGTGTTCGTGGGGCCGTCGGGGTGCGGCAAAACCACCTCGATGCGGATGATCAACCGGATGGTCGAACCCACCTCGGGCACCGTCAGCGTCGACGGACGCGATGTGTCCACGGTCGATCCGGTCAAGCTGCGACTCGGTATCGGGTATGTCATCCAAAGTGGCGGTCTGATGCCGCACCAGCGGGTGATCGACAACGTCGCATGCGTGCCGGTGCTCACCGGGGTCTCCCGCCGGGTCGCCCGCCAGGCCGCCTACGGACTTCTCGAGCGGGTGGGTCTGGATCCCAAACTGGGCCAGCGTTACCCGGCGCAACTGTCCGGAGGCCAACAGCAGCGCGTCGGGGTGGCCCGCGCGCTAGCCGCCGATCCGCCGATCCTGCTGATGGACGAGCCGTTCTCGGCAGTCGACCCGGTGGTCCGCGACGAGTTGCAGGCCGAGATTCTGCGACTGCAGAGCGAGCTGCACAAGACCATCGTCTTCGTCACCCATGACATCGATGAGGCCATCACACTCGGTGACGCGGTGGCGGTATTCGGCCCCGGTGGCGGCCTGCAGCAGTACGACGCCCCGGCCCGGCTGCTGTCCAATCCGGCCAGCGAGTTCGTCTCCGAGTTCATCGGAGATGACCGCGGCTATCGCGGACTGCAGTTCATCAACGCCGCCGGCCTTGAGCTGCAACCACTTTCGACCATCATCGAGGACGAGATCGACGCCTTGGAACTGTCACCCGGACAGTGGCGGCTGGTCTGCCGCAATGACGGAGCACCCTTCGGGTGGATCGATGCCGCCGGTGTGGCCGCGCACCGCGACGGCCAGACTCTCTATGACAGCGTGACCGCGGGCGGCTCACTGCTGCATGCCGATGGCACGCTGCGCACCGCACTGGACGCCGCACTGTCTTCACCGTCGGGAATCGGTGTCGCCGTCGACGACGCCGGAACCGTCCTGGGCGGTGTGCGCGCCGACGAGGTCATCGACGCTCTCGACGCCAAGCGGCGGGCGGCGCCGGCAGAAACGGATTGATCGGCGTGCACTACCTGCTCACCCATCTCGACAGTGCCTGGGCGTTGACCCTGATCCACCTGCGACTGGCGCTGATCCCCATCGTGCTGGGTCTGCTGATCGCGGTGCCGCTGGGGTCGCTGGTATGGCGGCACACCATCTTGCGCCGGTTCACCACATTTGCGGCCAGCATCATCTTCACCATCCCGTCGCTGGCCTTGTTCGTGGTGCTGCCGCTGATCATCCCCACCCGAATTCTCGACGAGGCCAATGTGATCGTCGCGCTGACGCTCTACACCTCGGCGCTGCTGGTTCGCGCGGTGCCCGAAGCGCTCGATGCCGTGCCCAGTGCTGTCCGTGACGCCGCCGAGGCCGTCGGCTACACCCGGCTGAGTCAGTTGTTGAAAGTCGAACTGCCGCTGTCACTTCCGGTTCTGATCGCCGGACTGCGGGTGGTCGCGGTCACCAATATCTCGATGGTCGCGGTGGGTTCGGTGATCGGAATCGGCGGACTGGGCACCTGGTTCACCGAGGGCTACCAGTCCGATAAGAGCGATCAGATCATCGCCGGCATCATCGCGATCTTCGTGCTGGCAGTGCTCATCGACATCGCGATCCTGGTGGGCGGGCGGCTGATGACGCCGTGGGCGCGGGTGCGGGCCGCATGAACTTCCTCAACCAGGCACTGTCGTACATCTTCACCGCGGACAACTGGGCGGGCAATGCCGGGCTGGGTGCCCGGATTCTGGAACATCTGCAGTACACGGCGGTCGCGGTGGGAGTCTCGGCGTTGATCGCGATCCCCATCGGCATGATCATCGGCCACACCGGCCGCGGCGCCTTCCTGGTGGTGACCGCCGTCAATGCGCTGCGGGCACTGCCGACCCTGGGTGTGCTGCTGCTCGGCGTGCTGCTGTGGGGGCTGGGCCTGTTGCCGCCGACGGTCGCCCTGACCCTGCTGGGTGTGCCGCCACTGCTGGCGGGCACCTATGCCGGTATCGCCAACGTCGACCCGAGGATCGTCGATGCGGCGACGTCGATGGGCATGACCAACTGGCGGGTGTTGACCCGGGTGGAGGTGCCCAACGCGCTGCCTCTGATTCTCGGCGGGCTGCGCACCGCGACGCTGCAGGTGGTCGCCACCGCGACCGTCGCCGCCTACGCCAGCCTCGGCGGGCTGGGCCGCTATCTCATCGACGGCATCAAGGTGCGCGAGTTTCACATCGCGTTGGTCGGCGCGCTGATGGTGACGGTGCTGGCCCTTCTGCTCGACGGCCTGCTCGCACTGGTGGTCCGGGCCTCGGTTCCCGGCGCCGGGCGCTGGCACCGCCGGATCCCGGCACCCCTGCTCGACGATGAGGTGGCCCTCGAGGCGAGCCCCCGCCGGCGCGCCCCGGACTACCGCGATCCGTCAGTGGTGCCCGAGGGCTGGTGAAGACGGTCCTCGACGCTGATCGGGAGCGGGCTACCCCTCACCGCTGATATCGGTCCACGATCGCCTGGATTCCCGGGCTGACGGATTCGCGCGCCACGAAGACGATGTCCAGGCCGGCATCGTTGACCATGCCCATGGCCCGTTCGATGGCGCTGTCGATCCAGTCCTCTCCGTTACTGAAGACACCGCCGCCGATGCGGGTCAGCAGCACCGTCGTGGAGCCGCCTGCGCTGGCCTGCTCGGCCGCGGCCAGCATGACCGCCTCGTAGGACGCCTGTAACACCAGGCGCGCGAACGGCTCCCACTCTTTTCTGGGCAGTGTGGAGTAGCCCACGGGAAGCGCGGAACAGTACACCTGCGAGACCCGCCGGCCGCTGCCATCGGTGACCTCGACATTGCGGTGCAAACCGATGGCCAGCTTGGCGCGCAACTGGTCGATTACGTCCTCGGACGCGGTGTCGAGGAGATACGCGATGGCCCTCAGGCCCTCGCCGGTACAGAGCGCATAACCGTTCTGCATGTTCCACAGCGCGCTCACCGGCAGACCGGTCAGATCCGCCAGTGCCGCACCGACACCCGCGAGTGCATCAAGCTGATGGTGACGGGTCTGCCCGATGCGATCACCCACCGGCACGAAGTAGTTCCGGTAGATCGTGCCGGCCGCGGCCGCCATCGCACACGCCGGCCCTTGGGTGGGATCGTCCACATAACCGGTCACGCCTTCGTCGGGGGTGCGGTGTTGCGTGATCATCTCCAGCAGGTTGAACTGGGAGGCCACCTGGAATAGCGCACCTTCGAATTCGGGCTTGGAGTGCAGCGGGCCGACGTCGGCGACCACGACACGAGCCGAACTGCGCTGCCCTCGAGCCGGATTGACCCGAGCACGCAGTTCGGCCAGCGTCGGCAGCGTGAGCTCCCCGATGCCGTAGCGCTTGCTATTGACCGTCGAGACCAGTTCGTCGCCCTCGACGGTCAACCGGCTTTGCACGGCGTCGTATCCGTCACGCTCGCTGAACCCCACGAGATTCTTGAACCAGTCATGAGTGGTCATATCAGGCCTCCCTTCGCTGAGCGCTACCCCAAAGAGGTCGTGTCGACCACGCCGATGTCGGTGTGGCCGAAATCGTCGCCCTTGAAGAGCAGCGGCTCACCGCTGACCTTGGCCAATGCGTAGGCGAAGCAATCCCCGTAGTTCAAGCCGGCGGCGGGATCGCGTCCCTTGCCGAATCGGCGGTAGGCCGACCTCGCAACTTCGGCCTGGTCGGCGTCGACACCGACCAGATCGACGCCGGCCCGATGCAACCAGAGATCGAGTTCTCGCCCGCCCGGCTCACCGAATCGCTGCTCGATGACAATGGCCGCCTCCAGATACGAGGCCGTCGACATCAACCGAACCGGGTCCGCCGCCACTGCGGCTTCGAACCGCTGCGCCTCCGGTTCATCGGTGAGCATCGACACCAGAGCGGAGGTCTCGATCACCATCAGGTGGGCAGTCCGTGTTTGTCATAGCCGATGATGGCGTTCGACGCGCGCTCGTCCCGCACCGGCAGATCGGCACACCGACGGCGGATCGATGCCAGTTCCTCACTGAGCGGGATCGCCCTGGTCCGCCCCGCCTCACGAGCCAGACGTTCCCGCAGCGCGACCACTATGGCTTCGGTCAAGGTTTCACCGGTTCGAGCCGCCAGTTCGCGGGCAAGCCGATCGGCTTCGGGGTCTTTGATGCTCAACGCCACGGTGTAGATTATATATCATCGTGCCGATTCTAGAAAGAGTGCGCCGCCGAACGCCCGCCGCCAGACACTGCCCCAGCATGTAGCACAATCAGTGCTACCCTTGGCTGATGGAGGCAATCGGGGTTCGGGAGCTCAGGCAGCACGCATCGCGCTATCTGGCCAGGGTCGAAGCCGGCGAAGAGTTAGCCGTCACCAACAATGGTCGCCTCGTCGCACGACTGGTCCCCGTGCGCGATGCGGAGGTTTCCCGCGCGGCCCTCATTGAGTCAGGCGCTCTCATTCCGGCGCGCCGCCCACAAAATCTCCTCGGCATCAAGGCCATTGCGCCTGCGGACCCGGGGCGCACGCTCTCCGATGTTCTCAAGGACATGCGCGACGAATCATGATCTACATGGACACCTCGGCCCTGACCAAGCTGCTCATCTCCGAGCCGGAGACGCCGGAATTGCGGACATGGCTCACCGCGCAGATCGACCAGGGCGATAGCGCTGCGACAAGCGCCCTCGGCAGAGTCGAATTGATGAGAACCGTTGCTCGATATGAGAATTCCAGCCATTCCGACCGAGCCCGTTACCTGCTCGACGGACTCGACATTTTGCCGCTCACCGAACCGATAATGACGCTCGCCGAATCAATCGGACCGGCAACCCTGCGCTCCCTCGACGCCATTCACCTCGCCGCAGCCGCCTACTTCAAGCAGCAACTGACCACATTCGTCACCTACGACCACCGTTTGTTGGAGGGGTGCCGCACTATCAGCCTCACGACCGCATCACCGGGCCCAGCCGGCTGAGGGGGACCTAGGTGCTGGGGCGAACGGATCGAACGAACCACTAGGCTGGGCAAATGAAAATCTTCGTCCACGCAGGTGCCTGCGCACTGCTGGTCGGCACCGGCCTGTGCGCCACCGCCGCGCCCGCCTCAGCCTGCCCCTACGGCACGGTGCCCAGCGACTTCAGCGGTGTCTGCGTCAGCGGCGGCACCAATGGCGGGCAGGTCATCGCGCCTTCACCGCCACAAACCGGCGCCGTCTACGGCGGCGGGCCCAACGAGTTACCGACGGTCGACGGCATCCCCTGCACCCCGCAGCACCTCGGTACCTGTATCGGTCTGTCGATGAGCCAGGGCTGAGTGGCGCTCTACTGCTGGTTTCGCCAGGTCTCGTTGTAGGTCTCGATCTCCTCGGGCTCGTCCATATCGGCTTTGATCGTCGCCCGATCCCGGCGGATGGTCACCCGCAGGGCTGCCCAGATCAGCCCGATGATCACGAGCGCGGAGAAGATAATGATGAGGGGCAGAGCGTCCACTGGCAGTGACCTCGATTCGTCCGGCCGGCGCCCATCGCGCCATGCGCACACCACGATAACGACGAGGCCGAATCAGCGCGACTGTTTTCGCGCGCTGCCCGGTTCGGGGCAGACCCGTTCTTATTCCTCCACCGGTACCGGTTTGTTTGCCAGTTTCCAGTGCATCCAAAACAGCGGTACCACCAGCACGTAGGCGGCCACATTGCCCACCAGGCCGACAACGCCGGAGCGGTGCTCGCTGACCCGGTTCTGCTCTTCGAGCAACTCCCGGTCGAGCTCGACCGGCTGGGCGCTGTAGGGATCGATATAGGGCGGGCTGGGGTAGACCAGGCTCATGACGTTGTCGACCAGAGACAGCGTGGTGAAGATGACCACAACGATGCATACGAAACAGACCGCGTAGAGGTACAGGGAACGCCAATCGGTCAACGATGGCTTCTGCATCGTCAAAACCTAGCAGCGCACAGGTGCCGAATGGACCGGGATTGTGGTCCGTCCGCCGCTTGCGTGATCACTGAACCCGACGACGCCGAAGGAAGACCAACCCGATGAACATGATGGCGGCCCAGCTCGGGGTCGACACCGTGTAGCCGAGGTCCTTCAGAATTGCCTGCTCGACCGGGCTCAGGACCCGGACGCCGAGGCCGAAGTCCGAATAGGCGTTCATCAACATGGTGTCGGAACCCGTGAACGTGTCGTCGTCCAGGTGCGAGCCCGAGCTTCCCGACTCCCATGGATCGGGCGTGTAGATCGGCACGAGTCCGCCGTAAGCGGCCACCGCATTGGTGCCGGAGAAGTACAGGCCGCCGTTGCCACCGGTCACGTTCGGGTTAAAGGCGTTGATGAAACGGTAGCGGTCGTTGATCACCGATGTGCCGTTCTGGTCCGTGACAGCGCTGTCGAACACCGGCCACCGTCTGCCGTCGTTGTATCCAACGTCATCGATGTACGACAGGAAGCCGTACGCATGCATTATCTCGTGCATCATCGTCGAGACGAAGTCGTTCTCGTCGCTGCCGACGGTGTCGCCGTAGGACCACGCGTTACCGAAGTTGACATCGATTACGCCGTCGGCCTCGGATCCATTGGAGTCGACACCCTCGATGAGCTTGTTCTGCACAACCGTATAGAAGTAGCCGGAACCGACGCCGATGAGGTCACTGCCCGTCGATGCCAAGGTGCCATCGTCGGGTGCGTCGTACCCGTTGATATCGAAGGTGAGCGTTACCGGCCTGCTGACCACGATGTAGGACGCGAGCCTGTCCGCCGCGAACTGCAACGCATTGATGGCATCGGCGGTCCAGTACTGAGCACCGTCGACGTAGTTGAAGACGTAGGAGACCATCGCGGTGTCCGTCACCAACGCCGCGACCGGGACCGTGACGGCGACCGGTGTTGACCCGCCGTAGCTGTCGGCAACCGTCGCCGTGAATGTGTCGGTACTCTCCTCGGGACCCCGGGCCGAGGCGTCCGGGGTGTAGATGAACTCGCCGGTGCCGGCGTCGATCGTCACACTGCCCTTGGCGGTGGTCTCCGGTGCGCTGTAGGTGAGGGTGTCACCGTCGGGATCGCTGCCGACCACTTGGCCGAGGACTTCGCCGGTTGTCGGATCGGCCGCACCCACGGTGACGGTCGCCGTCGGCGCCGAGTTGGTCGGCTGCCACACTGCCACGGTCACCGGAACGGTGACCGTGGCAGTGTGTCCGCCTAAGCCAAAGAATCCGAAGGTCAATAGATTCAGCAGCCCGGCGACTCCGTGGAGGTGGAACTCGGCCCCGGCATCGCTGGCGCTGACAGTGAAGCGGTCAGTGGTTCCGACGGAGGCGAGCGACTGATCCGCGGTGTAGGTATAGCTGCCATCCGCACCGACCGCCACCGTTCCGTTCGACGGCGCGGCGGTGACAGTGAAACTCAACGGGTCACCTTCGGCGTCGGCCGCGTCAAGCATGCCGGTGACAACGCCATTGGCGCCCTGGATGGGATCGGCTGCCCGACTCAGCGTTGGCGTCGCGTTGAAGAAGCGAGCCGCGAAGGGGTTGACGTTCGTGGCCGCGGCCGTTGCCCTGGCAGCCCCCCGAAGGGCGCGCGAGGGGGCCGAATCCACACGTGACGTGACGCGTGTCGCGGCGGCGGAATTCCTGACGGGCACCGAGACGGAACCGACGGCCAGTTGGCTGCCCGCGCGGGTGGGCGCCGGAGCCGGTTTGGGGCTGCGCACACTCGCCGGCGCGCGGTGACCGGGGGACGTGGCTGAGGATGCCGCAGATGACGCCGCAGATGACTCAGTCGAATCCGTCGGGTCAGCCCATGCTGTGCCGGCACAACCGATGGTGACCGCGGCCCCGATCCCCAGGGCAACGGCCAGACCCCCGATACGTCCCACCGACGCTGCTGCCTGCATTGCCATTCCCTCCCGAGGACGAAGCCGGTATCGCTGTCGCCGGAATCTCCCGTGATACTTAACTATCGCACAGGAAGGGCGCGTTTCCCGCTCGCCCAGGCTAGGCGGGTGCGGCCGCCGGCGGGCTCACCGGAGCCGGCGCATTCGAGGCCGCGAAACTCCCGTTGGGCCCGACCACGAAACCCACTTGGTCACGGGTGTTCAGGCACGCCACCACCCCGGCGTCGTCCACTCCGCAGGCCACCTGGCGATAACTGAGCCGGGTATTGGGCGGCAGTGGAAGAACCGCCCCAGCTTTGGCGTATTGGGGAGTCTCGGTGGTGCTGAACACCGGCATGCCGTTCGGCCCTGCACTGACCAGGTTGGCACCGCCCGGAGCGCCGGGCAGCGGGCCGCTGCAGCCGTACTCGCCGTTGATGGTGTCCAGGACGCAGACGACCCCGGGAGGCCCGGCAAAAGCGAACCACCGGCCGCCGTTGACGGTGTAGTTCGCCGGATTGACCGGCATATAGGCGAAGGCGTTGGGAATCGGCGGTGGTGCGGGTTCGGGATCCGCAACGGCCGGGGACGCCCCGGCCAACGCGATGGCCGCCCACGCGGTGAGCAGCAGAATCCTTCGCAGCATCACCACACCTTACGTCGGGTGGCTTCGGCGCTTACTGACAACGAGTCAATGATCCGTTCTCAGAACAGTTCCGGGGAGCAGCATTGTCGGCCGGGCTGCACCGGCAGCGTGAGGCAGTGGGTCGGTTGTCCGGTCAACTCGCTAATGGAGTCGAATTCCTTGTCGATGTGCAACACGGTGAGCCTGACAAGCTCTGCGGTCGCCGCGATGCGCAGGTTCGGTTTCGACGGCGCTCGGTGCTTCCCGATATCGGCAAGGAGCATCTGGACTTCCATAGCGGGGTCGTCGATAGTAGCCGTCAGGGCTACCCAGAGCCCCGCAGTCTGTAGCTGCTCGCAGTTCGTCGTCGCAGATCATGTTGCGCAACAGAATTCAGCTCTGCGATAACGTGACCAGCGTGCCCCGCTAGGCCATTATCGAGGCCGGCATCCTCCTCGATCGGGCACCACCTCCGCTCCGGAGGATCACACGAATACCAGTTGAGACGAGAACGAAAAGCCTTAGTACTATTGCCCCAGGTTCCCTGCGGGACCGCAAGCTCACGACGCCGGAATAGGAGCTTCACTGCCATGGAATCGGTGTACGTTGACGAATCGGCCACCGCCGCGATCGGGTCGCAGGTAGCCGGCCTGGCCGCACGGGGCCTCAGTACCGAGGCCGCGGTGGCGGCACCTCTGACGGCACAGGTTCCGGCCGGGGCCGACCCGGTCTCGCTGCAGGCATCGGCGGCGTTTGCCACAGAGGCCGCCAAGATTTTGGCCTTCGACGCCCAGGCACAGGACTTCATCGCGGCGGCCGGCGCGGCGCTGGCCAAGATCGCCGCCACGTACCGCGCCGTCGACGGCGCCTCCGCAGGCACCCTGGACGCTGCGGGCACCCAGATCGCGGGCACCGCCACCGTTGAACTCGGCACCCCGATCGACCCCGGATCCACGCCGATCACTCCCGGCGCGCCAGTCACCCCGCTAACCCCCATCGCGTCGCCGACAACCATCGACTCGAGATACACCCCCTCCACCCCCAGCGCGCCGGTCACCCCGCTCACCCCTATCGCGCCGCCAACACCGATCAACCCCGGAAACACCCCCTCCACCCCCGGCGCGCCGGTCACCCCGCTCTCCCCTATCGCGCCGCCAACACCGATCGACCCCGGAAATTCCCCCATCACCCCCGGCGTGCCGGTCACCCCGATCACGCCCGGCGTACCAGTCACCCCGATCAACCCAGGAAACACCCCCATCACGCCCGGCGTGCCAGTCACGCCAATCACCCCGGGCGTGCCAGTCACGCCCATCAACCCCGTCACGCCGCGCACACCGGATACGGGCGAAGACACCGAAGACACCACTGGCTCCGATACGGGCACCGGAAAGTTCATTCCGACGCCGGGAACCAACCCCGGCGACGGCACATCAACGACCCCGACGCGGCCGGGCGACGAGACCCTGATCGCCTCGCTTCGCGACTCCCGCACCACCGGTTCAACGAGTGACACCATCGTTTCCGAACCGGTTGACATGCCCACCAGCCCCGCCGATCTCGCTGACGAGTCGCAAACCGCGGCGGCAACAGCCGACGCCGCCGAAGAGCCCGTGGCCGGCGGCGACGAGTCGGTGGGTGCCCCGGCGCTGCTGGCGGATGCAGTGCCCGCGGCCTCCTTGGAAGGGGTACGCCCGGCGTCGCTATCGGGAATGGTGAATCCGGCGTCGACCGGCTCGACGGTTTCATCGGCGGCAGCCCGGGCCGGCGGCGCCGACGAGGTGAAGGCAAGTGTGGTGGCGGCAGGGGCGGCGCCGGCCGCGGGTGTCGGCGGCGCACCGATGATGCCCATGGCACCGGCCTCCGCGAGTTCCGGCGGCGCGAGTCGGGGTTCCCAGGGCAGGCCCACCGGGTCGAGCACGCCGCCGGTGAACACCATGCGATCGGCCGAGGGGGCGCAAGCCGGCGAGGGCGAGGACGACGACTGGGACGACGTGGCCGCCACACCCGTGGTCCCGGTAACGGCGTCGCTCGCCGCGCGAGAGGCCATCGCGTCCGCCGATGCAGCGCGCCGGCAGGGCGCCGACACGTTGCGGTTGGCGCGGCGCGTGGCGGCCGCGTTAAACACCCCCGACAGTCTGGAGGGCGAGGATCCGGAGTTCTTCTGGGTGACAGCGGTGACCGCCGACGACATGATCGTGGTGGCCAACAACTTCGGCCTGGCCTACATTCCCGCCGCGGTGAAGTTGCCCGAGAAGGTGCACATGGCGACCGCCGACTCCGAGATCCCCGCCGCGGAGCGCGCGAGTTGGGTTCCCGACCCGGTCTTAGAGGTGCGGGGCTGGGCGGCTCATCACCGCACGGAGCTCACGGCGCTGATCGCCACCGAGGAGGCGGCTGCCCGCTGCGAGGAGGGGGCGATCACCGTCGTGCTCAAGCCCGACGAGATCCCGGACAGCGGCGCGATGGAGGGCCGCTCGCGACTGCAGGTGGTCGACCCCGAGGCAGCACGGCGCCTGACGACGGCGACTCACCTGGAGTTACCGGAACTACTGCCCGCCGAGGACGATCCTGCGCAGGGTGACGGGCCCGCGGCCGAGAAACCCCGGGCACGCACGGCCGAACGGCGCCGATCCGACATCCGTCGCGACTTCGTGCGGTACTGGGCCAAAGTGGCGTCGAGTCGCGAACGCGCACTCAAGCTGGCGCAGGAGGCGCCTGACTCAGAAACTCAGCGCGCCGAGATCGCTGAGTGGCTGTATTGGTCTCAGCTGACTGCGCTCGTTGAGGCGCTACGCGACGCGCCAGTCAGCGATTGAACCGTGCCGCAGCAAGGGGGCGCCTCGGCGACAGGTGGCCGGATCGCTCGGACTGTTACTGCTTGTTGGTCGGGCGCGGCGTTACCCCGATGACGCCGTGGGTCCACTCCCGGTCCTCCTCATAGAGGGCTTTACTCTCCTCGTTTTTGGCCTTCGCCTTACCTCCACCCTGATTGCCAGCTCCGCCGCCACCGCCCATCGGCATCCCGCCGCCCATGCCCCCGCCCTTTGCGCCGCCCATCGCGCCGGCCAGGTCGGGAGTCCCGCGGCCCGCGCCCGCTGCGGCGCCGGCTGAGCCCGGCACCGAGTCACCCGTCATGGCGGGCTGCAGAGGCATGTCGGCCCCGCCGCCGCCGAAGGACGCCGGCATCATGCCCGCGCCGAGCGAATCGTCGGCCATCGCTGCGGCGTCATCAGCCATCGCTGCGGGATCGAACGCCGAGGCGTCGTCGCTCATTTGCGACGCCGCCTGGGAACTGGCTAGTTCCGATGCGGCCCCAGGACTGCTGGGCACGCTGACGTTGCCACCCGGATGCGGGGTGGGGTCCGGGGTCGGGTCCGGGTCCGGGCCCGGGTCTGGGGGTGGTGTAGGCCAGGGAATCACGGGCTTCGAGGGGCGGGTCGGAGGGGTCCAAGGAGGAACATCCGGAGGAACATACGGAGGAACATCCGGAGGAACATCCGGAGGGGTCGGAGGGGTCGGAGGGGTCGGAGGGGTCGGGTCGTACCCCGGCTGCTCAAACTCAGCCATTGTCAATTCGCCCGCGAATCTTTCCGAGTCAGTAAATGGGGTTGTGGAAGTGCGCTGCGCCGTTTGCGCGATTCTTGTTAGAACTGTGTTGGCATTCACTTGCGCGTCATGGTACTCACTCTGAGCGGCAGGAAAAACCTCGGTCCAGCTTGCCTGGGAGTCAAGCCATTGCTTGTCGAGAGACTCAACATCGTCCTGCGTTGGGTGACCGCCTTTGTCGTATGCGTCATAAGCTCTGACAACTGCCTGGTGGAGATCATAGAGGTCACTCACGAACGATCGGAGATCCTTAAAAAGTGATTCGGCGTATTCCCTTTCCTGCGCGAAGGCCACATCACACGCGTCCGCCGCTCCGCCACTCCAAGACGATGGGTCAATCCCACGGAAGGGGCTGTTGATGCTGCTGCAGCTAGGGGGGACGGTGTCGTAAGAGAACCAGCAATCAATTAGTTGCTGAAAACCATACCAGCCATCATAAGCGAGCTTCAAAGCGTCACGCGCTTCGCTAAGGCCGCCCCTTTCCAACTGAAATGCAGAGTCACGGACAGTCATCAATGGTTCGGGGTCGTACGTCCCGCCGTTACAATTCCCGTTGGAACAAATAGTCGGATGGACATTTAATGTCTCTACGGGCCAAAAATTTCCCCCTTTATAGACACTCCGAGAGCCGGGGTCCTGCCCGGGGTAATAAAACCAGGTTGGCTGCGGATCACTCATCATCTATCCTTCTTGACTAAGTATTCGGCAAGGGATCCTGTTGCGGGTCCTCATCGAACCAGTCAAAATCGGAATCGAAGTATCCGGAGATGTCGTCTGCCGAATCTTCTTCCGCTTGCTTGTACCATGCGGCCGCCGTCTCTAACTGGGCTTGATAAAAAGGGAAAATATTTGTAGTCCATGTTCCAAAGGCCTCATAAAGAATTGTCTGATTATCGCCGAGTCGTTTTATCGCCGAGCTTAAATCGGTAAATGTGTATTTGCAATCCGCTAAAATCGCGTTGTAATGATCATTGTGAGGAAATTTTAAACCCACATACGGAACTGTCGGGGGGGTCCCAAATTCCTTTGCCCGGCCGTTGAGGTACTCGCAGGAAACGCTTAGGGCATGCAAGTCAGGAGGGCCGGGCTCGATGCCCATGTAGTCGTATCCAGGTTCGACATAGGGTTTGGTCCCGCCGCCCCCGATCGGATCGCCATCCATGGCATCGCCGCCACCCTCGACCACATCGATGTCCTCGGGGTCGGGTAGTTCGTCGGAGGGGTCTTCGGTCTCGACACTCATGCTCTCTCCCTGTGCGACCGGTCTGCGTGAACTTGACGACGACCCCTACGGTCGGCAGGTTAACACGAAATCCGGCGCATGGCGACACCCCAATACTACTGCGGCGCAACAACAATTACCCGCGGAGCGCCCTTGCTGCGGTTGCTCGATGGCAGCTCAGCTGCGAGACTGAGAGGCCCAACACGCAAAAGCCGATACCCACGGCGCCTCCGCGTCGAGAGCCGATTAAATCCCGAGCGTCCCCGCCACCCAACAGCTATCATTCAGCGTCAGTTCCGGTATTGCCCGCACGCAGTATTGACCGCTCAGGTAGGAGATAGTTAATGTCCGGTGTCACAGTCGATCCCGACGAACTTCGCAGTTGCGCCGACCTCCTCTATGCGGACGTGACCGCCGGTAGCAGTGGCGCCAATCCAACCGACGCCTACTCTCACGCTGTTAAAGCGGTCGATGCCGTCAGCGGCAAGATGGTTCCGAGTGCGGCAGCCAGTTCGCCGGATCCGGGCGACTCCTACTACTTGCCTGCCGGGATGGACAAAGGGCTGCATTCGACCTGGGTGCCCTTCACGCACGGCAAAGTGTCGTCGGCTTTCTATGAGCAACTGACGACGGCGATGATCGCCCGCGATGAGGCGGCAAAACAGGTGAAGATGGCCTGCCAACAGCTCGCGGAAGCATTGCGTGACGCTGCGGACAAGTATGAAGCGATGAATGAGGGCAACACAGCCGCGTTCAACGATCTGGCGTCGGATTTGAATTAGTCGTCGCCTATCTTCCCGGCCGAATGTCATCGCCACCATTGTTGGAAGGAGACTTATGTCAGCGGCTTCCGGGGACGACAGCGATCATGATGATCTCGCAGCGCTATTCTCCGGCGCGGAGGAGGCAGTCGACGTTGATGAGCGCCGGTTGCTGGATGCGATGCACGGGGACGCCCCGGGCGCGCATGATCACGACTCACCGGTGTGGGATACCGACGAGTCCTCCGGGGATATCGCGCATACCGACGCCGAGACCGCGTTCACCGGCGAGCCAATCGATCTGAGCGCCATCCGCGGCCGAGGTGTGGAAGCCGGTGAGGAGAGCGCCGCAAGTGTTGGGCCGAACCCCTTCACGGCGACCAATCCGGCCGGGACGGTGTGGGTGTCGGCGGTGTTCGGTGGCGCAACCCGGGGCGTGAACCTTGCAGCGACGGTGGTGACCATGACCGAATCCCAGCTCGCCGAGGAGATTTGTAATCTAGCCGATCGGGCCCGGCTCAATGCCCAATCCGCTTCGTAAACCCTGCTACTCGAGGCCGGTGTAACGACCGCGGACGAAATCAGCTTCGGCTCTCCGGAACACTCCGTTGCGACATAGGGCGAGGTTCTAGCCGCAGAATACGCCGACTAGGGCTCGACGACCCCGGCTATCGGAGCGACGGGACTAGGGGACTCCTCACCTACGTTCGCTGCGTAGCAGCCCATCGCGGCCCGTCAGAGTGACGTGCCCGACGGAGTCGCCACTGGCGTTTCTCGCGGGCTCGCTTCGTCCGT
>Ga0164295_10000635_pt1 | contig 29498 bp, 27 predicted proteins | sample GEODES006metaG_FD_111798 | JGI IMG/M metagenome (GOLD analysis project Ga0164295, IMG submission 111798) | Oligotrophic lake water microbial communities from Sparkling Lake, Wisconsin, USA - GEODES006 metaG | ecosystem: Environmental > Aquatic > Freshwater > Lake | place: USA: Sparkling Lake... | reverse complement strand
TTATCATTGATTGAATTATCATTGATTGAATTATCATTGATTGAATTATCATTGATTGAATTATCATTGATTGAATTATCATTGATTGAATTATCATTGATTGAATTATCATTGATTGAATTAGCCATTGGATTGATATATATTACATTATATTTTTCTAAAATAGTAATATCATTATAAACATGTGGAAAAATATTTACAATATGATTGGACATATTTTTTTATAAAAAAATAAAATATACTATTTAATAATGGATATTAAATTTCATTTTTTATTTAATTGGTATCTGGATTGGTATCTGGATTGGTATTTGGATTGGTATTTGGATTGGTATTTGGATTGGTATTTGGATTGGTATTTGGATTGGTATTTGGATTGGTATCTGGATTGGTATTTGGATTGGTATCTGGATTGGTATCTGGATTGGTATATTCTTCGACAATAATTGAAGGTTTTAACCCCATATGTTCATGAATCATTAACATATTTTCACTTGACATAATTGTATTATGTACATGTGGTGGAATAGAAATTGAAATAGAATCACGACGACTTTTACCAGATTTAAATATATCTGAAACAATACTTACATCAGGAATTGTAATTCTATTTGGTTTTGCCTCAATCATTTTAGGCAAAAGTTTTTTACGACACATTGGGCATAATACTGCTTCAGTATATTCTGATGACTTAATATTAACAATACCAGACAATGCCATCAATGACAAAGAATGTCCACAATCAAGATTAATCTTAATATATGGTGGTTTGCCACCAGTAATATCACACCGTAAATTATTTTCAATTTCAAAATCAAAAATTGTATCATTGCTATAAATTTGTGTATAACCAACAGATAAAATTTTCGTACGAAATCCTATAAAATTAATAATTTGATTATAAATTTTTGATTTCTCTTTAAATGTCAATGTCTTTGTATTTAAATCTTCTCGCATTTGTATTAAATTTAGATATGCAACTGCTTTATGTTTAGTAATTGAATAAAGCGTCTCAAAGAAATTTGCTTTTGACTGAATACCATTTCTTGTCATATATAACGTATTGACATCAGTATCATCTGAACTCCGATATTCATTAGAAATAATAGGATATGCTAGCAAATCAATAATTATATATTTATTTGAATTATTTTTTAAAATAATATTAAAATGAGGCAAATTGTTAAATTTGTTCATAATTGTTGCCTCTAAATCACGATATTTACGACGAATTCGCATTATGCTTGTTGATGGTAAATTTACATCATCAATTGATATCTGATGTTGCCCGGTACGTAAATTATATTGAATAATATAATTATTTACTGTTTTCTTTAAATTTTCAAGGCGTGTATTATCTTTTTCATTAATTTCTACTGTTATATCATTTATACGTACCAAATAGAAATTACCAAACTTGATATCAGCACTTACATCAAGCTTTTCCATTACTTCAAATGTATCAATTATATCTAGAAACTCTTTCTTATGAAGTTCATATTCGTCTTTAGTTGAAAATATAGTAAGATCTACGTCATGATTCTCAGAATCACCATATCCCGTTTCATTATATGAAGAAATATACATCTTTTCAAACATTTGTCTGACAAATGATCCGTAAATCTTGCACATGCTACCAGAAACATTTGATTCAATAAATTGAAGAAAACTCAAGAGAGCATCAAATTTTTCTTGCAAATGATCAGTTGATTCTTTAAATTTCATCTGATTTTGAATAAATTGAATCATTTCTTTCTTTGCTGATTCTGATTTTGTAAAATCAGATTTGATGCAAGAGATGATTGAAGAAAAAATATCTGTTTGTGACATGTTTGTATTATATTTATTAATTATTGTATAATCATATACTTATATATTCAATTTTTTTGAATAAAAAAATTACATTCACAGCCTTTACTTTTGATATTTTTTCTAATCGTTTAAAGGATATAAAAAATACATTAAAAATCACATTCACATTCAAATTTACATGGAAGAATAACCAAACTTGATAACAATACCATCTGGGTTATCCCAAAATGAACATTGATTTTCATGATGACATGGTTCATTGTATTGATAACTTATTGTAGTATTTATAAAATGGTAAGTCATTTCATCCATATATTTATAATCATGATTGAAAGTAAATCGTTTTTTTGTTTCTTTAAATTGCATTTGTTTAACTAAAACATCACAAATAATCTTGATAATGTCATATTTTGTATATTGACACAAAAATTTGGGTGTTGGTTTATATGTAATAATACAATTTTTCGGACTTACTTGTTTTTTAACAATATCCATAAAATCATCGATTATATCTTGTCTTGTATAGTGTGTAATTGGACTAGGCTTACAAAACTTATTCAAAAAATCTTCTGAAACAGACATTTTAATATTGTTATGATTGGATCTAGTTTTTTAATATATTTTATTTTTCAATTTTTTAATTGGTATTGAACCATTTATCTTTAATAAATCCAACTTTAAAAATTGTAGGATAAGGAGTTTTTTCTGTTGGTGCTAATGTTTCAATATATGGATTACCATCATTATCATTTTCATCAGCCTTAAAAAAAGTACTTTTAGTACATGTTTCACCAGACAAATCATGATAAGTTGCTTTAAAATAACTATCAGTATTTAAATTAACTCGTTTATTTAATTTATATATTTTAGTATCATTAATTTTAGTATCATTATTTGATGCAAAATAATCATTTGATCTAATTTTATGTGTACATTTACATCTATGATCGGCGTCAAATGTAACATAATCTTTTTTATCATTTTGTTCATCATCATCATCGTCTTTATTTTTAATATTATGATCATTTTGTTCTTTACAAACCATTTCTTCTAATAAAGTTAACATTATTATTCGTTTAACATTAAATTTTTTAACCATATTTTTAAAATCATTTACTGTTTCATTATTTATCGGTGCTTGTGTTGCAATTATTTTACATTCGATTAAATTAATATTTTCATTATTCTCGTCATCTTCATCATCTTCATTATCTTCCTGATCTCCATCTTCCTGACCTCCATCTTCCTGACCTCCATCTTCCTGACCTCCATCTTCCTGCCCCTCTTCTACATTATTCACATTTTGTTCATTATTAATATCTTCATCTTGTTCAACATTTTTATTAAAATAAAGTGACATCATTAAATCAGCATTAATATAATTTTTAATTCTATCTGTATTATCATCTTCCTTAAGATAAGTATTCATTTCACCTAATGAGATTCCATAATCTCTTGTTGCTGGATTTGAATCATAACGATTTTTAGGAATTTCGCGATTTTTATTTAAACAATATTCTTCAACGCAACTTAATACTTCATCTCTTCCTTCTGCGGGATAACGGAAAGGTACAGATTGGCAGTTATTTCTGGTACCAATAATATCTTGGTTTGAACCATAAAAACTTGGTATTGAATATTCAGGCATTCTACAAAAATCTTGTTGTAATTTTTTATAAATTTCATTACCATAAATAATTTCATCAATATTTTCTTTCTTTATATTTTGTAATTGAATATTAGGATTGAGATATTTTATTATTATTTGATAAATAGAAAAATATTGTTCAACACGTTCGACCATCTGTGGTCGATGTCTTCTTGCTTCTTGTAAAGTATTTTTAATTAATTCTGTTAATAATAATTTATTAATATCATATCTAGGATTATCATCAATATTATATTTTTTCTTTAACTGACGATCATTATCAAACATATTCATTAATTTTAATATAACATAAACTGTTCCAGTTCTACCAATACCACCCGAACAATGTATGACAGAACCACCTTTTCTTGTTCTAATATCACTGTAACAATAATTTATAAATATCCAAAAATTATTTATATCTGGTACTCCTTGATCAGGCCAATCTTTATACCATATATGTTTAACTCCTTCATTATTACCACCATGTAAATTATTTCCACTTAGAACTCTTTTATCTTTTTCTAAAATGATTAAAGGATTTTGTATTTGTTTAAATTGTTTTAATTCTTTTAATTGTAAATATTTTTGTTTATATTTATAATATTTAGCTTTATAATCCATATAAAATATTAAAGTAAAAAAAAATAATAAATAAATAAATTATTGTGTAGCACATTGTGGACCACGTGGACCTGTTTCTTGTTCATCATCTATATCATCATGATTAAATCTTTGTTGTTGATCAGTCTCATTATAATCATATGTAGGATATAATTCATATCTTTCTTTATTTTGTTTTTTAGCTTCTTTCTTTGAAATCCAATCTTTATATGATTCGATATTTAGTTTTGTTTGTGGATATTTATATTTAAATTTAATGATTAGCTTACCTTTATTAGCTAATCCAAGATTCTTACAATATTTTATATCTTCATCTTTAATCAAATCAAAATTAAACATATATTTTCTTCCAGATGGGTGATCATAACACATCTGATATCCAGTAAGTGCATCTAAAATATGTATATCTTGTTCATAAATTAGATCATATTTTTGTAGTTGAACATTATATGATTGTAAATCTTCTCTACTCAATGCAAAATTAAATTCTATATCATTTGCACAATCATTATCAATATTATACAAACCAACTTTTTTTAGTCTGATTGGTTTATATGGATCATGATTTTTTTCAATTGTTAAATTATATGTAACCTTTGTTGGATGAGTACCTAATGCTTTACAATCATTGCATGCATTATCTTTATCAATTGAAAATCCAGTCATATTACATGATGAACAGGGAATTTGACTTTGTTGAAACATTCCAGATGCAAATTGTCTTGATTGCATTTTTACTTTATTTCCTTTACAATCAGAACATTTTACACGTTTCTTTGTCTTAGATCCAGTACCATCACATGTTGTACATTTTTTAGATGATTCATATTCAACAATCTTAATTGAACCATTAAATAATTCTTTTAATTTAATTGGTACTTGAACTTGTTGTGTAACAGTTTGTTTACGATTATTACCCATACCACCAAATGAAAAACCACCAAATCCAGGAATACCCGAAAAGCTACCAAATCCAGACATATTTGGAAAATTAAATCCTTGCATCATTTCTGGAAAATTACTAAATATATCTTCTGGATTTACAGCTTCACCTTCAAATGAATCACCGAATTTATCATACATCGAACGTTTCTCATCATTTGATAAAACTGAATATGCCTTTGTAATTTCAGTAAATTTTTTTTCGGCTGCTTCTTTATTATCTTGATTCTTGTCCGGGTGCCATTTTACAGCTAGTTTTTTATAGGCTTTATTAATTTGTTCCTTTGTAGCATCTTTAGACACACCAAGTACTTCATAATAATCTTGCGGCATTTTTATTATAGTTTTATAAGTGTTAATTTGTTTTTAAAAGTAAATAAAATCAATTTTTTATTATTTGTCCTTTAATTTATTTAGGAAAATATAATAAATATTAAAAATAATTTATATTCTTAATTTATTATTATGGATAAACCGTATTTTTCAACAATAGGGCAGCGTGCAACAGTATTTGCCGCTCCTTTACCAAAAAATTCCATTCAAGAAGCATTTAATGCTCTAAGTGTATTTAAATTTCAGGATTTTATGAATGGTCCTCGTGGTAAAGGAGCATTAAAACAAGCATTATTTTTAGGATTATCTCATTTGAATGATAATAATTCAATTAGAAATGAAAAAATTACTTTTAACCGTATTGTTCCAAATAATATAGGAATTGAGCTAGACAAAGAAGAAGGTAAAAGTAAAATTAAAATTATAGATATACCAAACGTATTTAAATTTAATAATATGTTGTTATATACTGATTTTAGAGATATATGGAATTATATATCTTTAAACTTAAACATATTTAAAGATGAATTTGGTAATGATGTATGTGCTCAAGCACAAAACATAATAGCAAATGAATTTATAAGAGATATTTGTATTTATCATACAGATCCTAAAAAACGTAAAGATCCTAAAGATCCTAAAGATATAAGTTTTTTACAATTAATTCTACAATTATCAGAAGCAATTAAAGAAATTAAGGATAAAAAACAAGAAGATAAAATAAATAAATTGATACGCAGTTATCAATTACATACAGTAGAAGAAAATGCTACTAGTGGTCATACACAAATTACTACTAGTGATCATATGCCAATTAGTGGAATTCTAGAATATTTAAGAAATAAAGATTATGCAAATTTGATAGCTCTAATAAACAACATAGTAATAATTAATTGTGGGATTAATAAAAATAGAAATAGTACAAATTTAATAACATTTAATAAAAAAATTAGTACACCATTAACAAAATTTACAATAGAATTTTTGGATCTTTTATTTAATAAGAATAGTCATTTTTTTCAAGCAAATGAAAGGGCAACAATGGGTGGTAAAAGAAAAATAAATAAAAAAGGAACTAAAAAAGAAAGTAAAAAAGTAACTAAAAAAGTAAGTAAAAAGGGATCTAAAAAAGTAACTAAAAAGGGATCTAAAAAGGGATCTAAAAAGGGATCTAAAAAGGGATCTAAAAAGGGATCTAAAAAGGGATCTAAAAAGGATATAAAAAGGAATCTAAAAAAGGAAGTAAAAAAGGAATATAAAAAATAAAGGATTGTTAAATAAATTATTCAGTGGATATTATTATAAATTTATTTTTAATTAAATATATATATATATAATGATACCTGAAAAATTAAAAGATACGACTACTCTTGTAAAAAATCATACTATGAAAACTTACATATTCTGTATTCTATTAAGATGTACAATTGGTATTCTTGTAATTAATAAAAAAATACCTATAAAATTTCTACAAATATTTGCAATTTTAGTTATATCCACATTTTTTTATAAATATTTTAAATTACAACAAATATGGAAAAATTATCTCAGAACAGTTTTAGTATATTCATTAATCCTATTTTTAATTACATATTATGGAGATAAATTTATTGAAATATGTGGAGCATTAATAATCATTGATGCCTTAATGGGACAACAAACTTATCACATATTTAATCAGATAGGTAATTTAATTAAATAGGTAATTTAATGAAAAATTAATTAGACATAATTATTATATGAAGATTATTGTTCATCTATTTACTAACAATTATACTCGAATTGAAAAAATTAATATAGAATATGTAAATGTAGATTTGAGTATTGATACATTTTTAAACTATCTATACGATAAAGGGTACATTGAAACAACCAATTACAAAGTCTATCATTTGAATCAAATAATTGATTCACTGCCAAATTCTTCTTATTGTAGTTTAATTCTAAAAGATAATAAAGAATATTTACCTTGTTCATGTTATAGTAAATCCATTCATGATTGAAGATATTATTAAATCTATCAATGCTATTTGTAATTATACAAATAATAATTTTGATATCTATATAAAAATAAAAAAAATATTAGAAAATATAAATACAACTGAATTTAGAATGTTTATCGATTCATATAAAATAGTTGATTCAAAAATTATATATGATCATACAAATAAATGTCCTTTATATACCAAATATTATTTATCTACATCAGAATTATTTGATTTAGTATATATAAAATGGAATGTAAATTCTTATTCAAGGATTCATGATCATCCTAAAAAAGGTTGTATTGTTAAGATATTATCGGGAAAATTACGTGAAGAGATATATAGAAAATATTATGGAACAATAACTTTTGATTCAATGTATTTATTAAATTATAATTCGATTGGATATAAAATTGGTGATAGAGTTTTACATAAAATTATAGCAGAAGAAGAATCTGAATCGTTACATGTTTATATACCAGGTGGTTATACACCAAATAATTATTAACTTAATAAAGTAATAAAGTAATTAAATCATCATGTGAATATTTATTAGCATTTGATAAAACAAATTTTTTATCTTTTTCATTGAGATTTACAAAAAATTTTAATGTTGTTTCAATTAATGTTATTTTATTTTTAATTATTTCTTCTAATGTTTTATAATATTTTTGTTTATATTTTTGAATTATCTTTATATATTATTAATGGAGAATATAGAAAAAAATAAAGATTGTGTCGAGGATGAGTTGTTGAAAGAATTAATTGTTGTTAATAGTATTTTCTCTGATTTAAGTAATTTAATACAAAATCAAGGTGAAAAAATAGATTCAATTACAGAAAATATCGATAAAATATCTAATTCACTTTCTGTTGCAAATACCGAATTAGAAAAAACAAAAACATATAAAGATAGTTTAGATCGCAAATATTTAACATTAGCTGGAATAGGTGGAATTTTGGTATGGTTACTAATATTTTAGAAAATTAAATTTATCCTTTATCTGGTTTGAAAAAATATTAATAATTATAAAGTCGTGGATTGAGAATTAGATTAAATAATGTTTCAAATGGTAATTGATTAACATTTGTGTTAGTTAATTGATCATATTTATATTTCAATTGCGAATATTGATTACGCAGAGCATAATATTTATCATCTTCTTCAACATATTCTTTATATTTAAGTTTTTTAACAATTTCCTGTTCATTGATCTTTACAATTACATTATTAATTGTTACACGCAAATCTTCAATTTCCTTTTTTTTCTTTTCTAATCTTTCTTTCTCAATACGTTCTTGTTCAGTACGAAGTGAATTCTGTGTTTGTTTAGCTGTGCTTTCTTTTTCTTGTTTTATTTTCTCTTGACGTTCTTTTTGAATTAAACGCTGGCGATCCAATTCTTTTTGTAACTCTTTAATTTTTTGTTCTTGTTTTGCAAAACATTCACATGAATCAGCATGGAAATCTGGAGTACATAATTCAACTTCCATTTGAACTGTTTTTTGTGAATTGTCATAAGAATCATTTTCTACCAAGATAAAATCGGAAGGAGTAGTAGTCATTATATAATAATTTAATATTTATTTCTAAAAATAGTAAATTAAATAATATTCATTTTTTTATAAATAATAATATAATATATTAATATAATGTATTCAGATATTATATATGCTAATAAATATAAAAAATATAAATTAAAATATCTAAAATTATTAAAACAATTAAAAGGTGGTGAATTTCAAAATGAAAATGAAAATATACATTGTAATGAAACAATAAAAATAGATTTAAATAAATGTTTAACATTTGGTTTTCATAATTATTTAGGGACATGTTGGTATGAATCATTAATAACTTTATTATTGCAATCTGATAGTACACGCCATGAAATTATTAATTTTTTTTTAAACTATTATGGTTGTAAATATAAATATGATGAATATTTTGATAAATTTTTGCATTTTGATAATGTACATATATTACCTGTATATGTTTATATAGAATATTTAAAATATTTAAATCATAAAAATTTAGAAGGATTTTATAAGAATTTGAAATTATTTTTTTGGGATCAAATTGGACGTTTTATTAGAAAATTTATTGAAAATGAAGAAATGACATATGATAGTTATATTTTACAACATATTAATGATGAAATTAGAGCAATTACAGATGAAAAAAAAATAGCGGAATTAGAAAATGAAAAACAATTTTTGTTGAATAATGGATTTAAAGAACCATCCCAACAATATACATTACCAACAAATATTAGTAATAGATTTAATACAATTAGAGGACAAAGAAGATTAAAACAAGGTTTTTTTAATGGAATAACCAATACACCGCCTGAACCCGAAACACAATCAGAGAAATGTTATTTTTTTTTAAATCCATTAAAATATGATCAATCATTGTTGATTTGTGAATTATTTAATTTATTTGTACTTAGAGGTCCGAATATGTATAAATTAGGTTTTACAATTATCAATGTCCCATATTTAATGGGTGATCATAAATTAAGTAGTTTATATGAAGAAAAATTTTTTAAATTTTTAAAAAATTTAAATTTAGTTGGTATTCAGATTTCATTATTTATTCCAAATAAAACAATTGGTCATGCCATAACTTTATATAAATGTTTGGGAATTGAATTATTATATGATGATAATTTAGAAAAGCCGTATAAATATAATTGGACACAATATTTACTGGCTAATTTTAAGCAAAAAATATATTATTCAAAAGATAATATTGGTAACTTCTTCACAATAGTTGCGAATGATACTACATATGTGATTAGATCTTATAAATTTATTTATAAATATATCCCTACACAAAATAAAGAAATACCTAAATTAGAATCATTATTGTTTGATTATGATTTCTGTTCGCATGTATTTCAGAATAATAAAGATAGTTATACATTATTAATGAATAGATATTTTAAATTATTAAAAATAAATAATATCTCAGATAAAATATCATATATAAAAAAGAAAATTATAGATCATATTAATGCTCACGGTTATTTCGATTTTAGATTATTAAAATATTTATTATCAACATTGGAAAATAATTTATTATTATTTATTTTGTTAAAATTAGATTTAAAAGAACCTTCATGGTCAACATTATTTGAATATATTATTATAATAACAGTAAATCTAGACTTAATATTGTCATTATTTTTAATAGCTAATCATCAAGCTTGGTCACATAATAGGAATCATATTTATACCATCATTGAAAAAATATATTCTGCACATAAATCATTTTTTGATAATTATCTTTCAGATAATACATATTATTCAATTAATATTTTTATTCCTGAAAAAGAAATTATTGAAAATATATTTTTTTTAGATGGCAAAAATGGAAGTGAATTATTAAAAAAAATATACGATTTAATAAAAATTGAACACGATGTTAATAATTTTATTAAAAAGTTTATAGAAAAATATTATATCAGAATTGATGCGATGGAAAAGATATATTATGCAAGAAATATAAAGAATGTAATTTATGAAACGCTTAAATCTCGTAAATTAGATGTCGGTATACATAAAGAAGCAGTATTTATATATGATGAAATAATAAGAATTTGTAATCAATTATTAGAAATGTATAATAATAAGATTAGCAATGATAATAAAAAATTATTACCAGAATTTCTTGCCGCATATAATAGTTTTTTAGTAAAAAAAACAGAATATGAAAAATTAACAACATTAAAAATATAAGTAACTTTACTTTAAGAAATATTTATTTTTAAAAGCTTGATCTACTTCTTTACGATTTAATCCAAGCTTATACAATACATTTTTTAATGTACGTTGAATATAATAAGATACTACGCCATCAAATATAATCTGCATGTACTCAAATTCCAAATCTAGTTTTCCATCAACTAATCTATAGATGGCATAATGAGTTTGATAATCACCGCTAATATAAGTTGGAACAAACATCTTGTCATCTGGTGGATATTGATATACTATAATAGTATCACGAATGAATTCCATATCAGGTTGAGGTTCATTAAGTATTACTGGGATTGCTTTTTCATATTCTTTTTCTTTATATTTCATATTATCAATGTAATCAAATGATGTTGATTTAGGAGATTCGCTTAAATGTTGAGTCATTATCTATATTTCACAATAAATAATTAGTTAATAAATTAATTAATCAATAAATAAATAAATCAATTTTTATCTTTCATTTTTTTATTTAGAGGTTCGCATATTTTATCATAAACTGAATTCATTAAAATCTCCCAATTTTCATGATATATTGGTTTGTGAATATACAAAGTAGAATTTAGATTAAACCAATCACATATTTTAACAGGATCCTTTGTATCTAAAGCAATATTTTTATCGAATTTTATTGTTATTGGTAAAATTTCGATATTATTTTCAGCACATAAATGAAATGATCCTGGTTTAAATTTAGATGGGAATCTAGTTTTTGATGTAGTACCTTCTGGAAATAATAAAATTGTATCACCTTCATCAATCTTTTCTAACATAATTTTTTTCGTAAATTCACCACTAGCTTTATCTCCACGATTATATGGTATTAAATTTAATAATTTAAACATATCATTCTTAATTAATCCTAATGTATTCCCTACAATATTTGCATCAGTCTTATCACCAAATACGTTATGTTTAGCAATAGCATATATTTTTTTCTTATTATGTGTATAATATGATAATGCATATACAATTATCCCATAATCAATACCATTTAAGTGATTTGACATAATTACAATACGCTTATTATTATAATTTAATAAATTTTTTATACCTTTTACTTTTATTTTTGTATCAAACAAATTCAAAGCAAAATTTACAAATGAATTAGTATTTGTTCGTTTTAATGTTATTATAATTCCAATAATAATAAATATTATAAATTGCTTTATCATAATAATATATATCATACAAAAATTTTATCCTTTAACCGATTTAGAAAAATAGTCTGAAATAATTTATAAATAAATAAAAATCAATAGAATTCTTGAATCAACGCTTAAAAGCCTTTGTTACGTAGATGACGCATATTATTCTTTTCAGTATACTTTCTTGTCATCAAGTACAAGTCTGATAGGTTGAGCCGATACAAAATGCAATGTATCCATCTCAATATTGAAAAATAAAGAAAATTCGGATAAATATTTGCAAATTATTGGCTTTTTTGGAGTCCAATGTATATATAGATAAAGAAAATTATGATAGATAATTTATTTATTCATTAGTTGTATATATTTCATATTCAATACGTAAACTTGGATCTGCGTCTAAATGTTCATTTTCAAACATACCTAAAATTGGATTATTGTTGTATTTAGTTCCAAGTGCATTACATGTAAATATTATATATTTTGCTTTACTACAAAGAGGATATGCTGATGCTTGCATCATTACTTGTTGTAATCTATCTTTAAATCCTAATGCTCTATATTCAACAATATTTGAATTTTTTTGATCATTAAATTCTCTTGTAGTATGATAAACCATATCATCAGCACAATGAACTGTTTTTTTAAAATATAATGGATTATTTGGAATATCAGAATTTTTGTGAATAATTGGAATGAATTTAATTTCATTATAATTTGGAGCAAAAGGTAATTTTGATAATAATTGAAAATCATTAAAATCCATTTTAGGTGAATGAGTTCGAAGTGATTTAAAAATATTATATCCTTTTAGCATTATTTAATAATTCAATATTTAAGATGAAAATAAATAAATATTATTTTTATCAATTTTTTTATCATTGTCCACAATTTCTACAATTAGGATAAAAATGTAGTTGTTTAATTGTTGCATTAGTAATTAAATAAATATTAATATTCTTTAACCGGTTAGATAAAATATAAAAAGTAAATGAGTCTTTTCTGACGTATGTGTTAAGGTATGCAATTATGATATCTAATTATTTTTCCAAATAAGTAAACATGTGCATTTATAAGTTTCATAAATATCGTTACCAGAACAATCATTATATTCTGAAGAATATTCAATTAATTTTCCATTTAAAATATTATCTTTATCATAACATAAATTATAATTTCCATATTCATCATATTTATCCATCAAATCTAATTTTTGATATTTTTCTTCATATTCTGTAGTAAAATCAAAAATTTCATAAAAACATGATATATTCCATCCTAATAAATTTAATTTTCTAATATATACAATAATTTGCTTGCTAAATTGTGATATATCTTTGTAATTATCAATATAATATGGTAACGGACATACATTATATAAATTTTCTTTTAAATTATAATTAATTGACTGAATACTTGTAATTTCAATATTTATATTATTTAGATTTTTAATTTTCCGTTTAATTGATATAATTTCTGAATTAAGTGTATCTAAATTTCTATCTTTATTATCAGAAGAATCATTATCAGAAGAATCATTATCAAATGAACTATTATTTGATAACTTGTTTAAATGAATTTCTTTTTTTAAATCATAATATTTATTGATAAGATTTGATAATTTTTCTTTAAATTCTATAATTAATTTATCATTATCTATTTTCTGTTGTTTAATATAATTATCATTCCAATTATCACAATCAGTAACAGTAATTTTATTTATATCAGATAATATGTTTGGTAATTCAGAAGAGATTGTTCCTTTGAATACATATCTTGTACCACAAAGTACAGGTTCGCATTTATGTAAAATATTACCAAAAATTACACACGTAAATTCATCATTAAATTTAGAAGGTTCAACTCTAAATTCATTATCATTTACTTTAAAAATTAAATCTCCGCCAGTAAAATTTCCAATCATTGATATTGGTGGAAATATTAAAATTGTACCTATTTCATTTTTTTGAAATGTATCAAAGTGAAATTCATTAAAATGATCACCACTTTCATATTTAATTAATTCAATACCATAATTAAATTTACATTCTAAACTATGTTCCAATGGTTTTATATTTTTTGTTGATAATATACCAGGTATACATTCATATGAATATGCTAATTTAAATCTAACATCCGGTTTTTGATATTTTTTACTTGATCTAATATTTTTATCTAAAATGTCATCATTATTCTTTCCAACTTTTAATTGTATAAAATCTTTATCTGATAAATTATCAAAAAATGTTTTATCAACTAATTTATCTTTAATAGTATATCCGTCTGCAATAGGCTCGTGATATACAAAATATAAATCTTTATATATTTTTTTAAGAGGGGATATATGAACATAATTTGAGAATAGTGACATTTTATAAAATTATATCTAATATATAAATAGTTTAATTATTAAATAAATAAATTTTCATTTTTTTAAATTAAAAAAAATGAAAAATAAAAATCTCTAATAATTTAAAAATAAGATTTATAACTTAAATTAAAATGTCTTACTACTACCGTGGTGGTCCTTCTCACAGTTATTATACATCTCCTAAGCATGCAGCTCCTACTCCAAAGCGCACTGGGCCAAAGCCAACAGTTCGAGCTCCTGCTACAACGCATGATTGCGAACTTGAGATCACTCGTTATGCTTCTCGCATTGATGAGGAGGCACAAAAGTTGACTGATATCAAGAAGATGTTGCAAGACAAGCAAGCACGCCTAGCTGAACTGCAACGAGAGATAGACGCAACAGAGGTAACTATTAAGCAAACTATGGATAATCAGGTACAATTGGAGGTTAATCACAAGGCACTGGTGAAGTACCTTACAAAGCTAAAGGAGAATGAGGCGATTGCAGTTTATACAAAGAGGTGTATTGATTTTCTTAAGCAACCTGGAACAGTTATTCCAGATGATACATACTCATTTCTTAAGATTAATGGTGGTGTTCCTGCATCTCTAGACACACTCTTGAGTGATGAGATTAAGAAGATTGCACATTATGTGAAGGCGTGTCAACTCATCGCGCAAGAGAAGAGTATTACAAAGAAGGGGGGAGATATTGAGAAGGACAACGCGGGCAACGAGGATTGCGAGGATTGCGAGGATTGCGAGGGTTGCGAGGATTGCGAGGGTTGCGAGGGTTGCGAGGCCAGCGATGATGATGACAACGAGGATGACGATAATTCAAACATTTATGATTCTATACTGAGGACTCATCGCTATAAGTATTGTGATACATATGCTGAGCTTTTGGATATAGCTGATAACGATTGTGATCATCATATTATTGGTACTATCAAGGGATGTAATGATCACACCGGGTGTGATGATCTTTTTTGTTGTCACAAGCGTTATGCTTGGGTTCTGGAGCCGATTAATGACATTACTCTCGATTCCACGAATATCATTACATTTACTCGTGTAGATTAAACATCTTTAGTATTCAATCAGCGTATACTTTATACTAATTTCTTTATCGATGAAAACAAAGATTATTAATCCAGATTTTATTTTGATTGAGTATATATTGTCTATAATTAATTTAGCATATGCAATTTGTTTCTTTGCTAATTTATATTCTCTATGAAAATTTTTGTTAGTAATATCTGTTGTTGGAGGCATACATAAACATTTTATTTCGACAGGTATAATTTCTTTATCTTTAATCAATAATAAATCGGGTGCGCATATATTACCTAGATCGTCTTTTATAAAACCAACCATACATTTATTTATTTTTTCTTTGAATATATGTTGGAAATCAAATTTCTTTATTATTAATATCTCTCCAATTGCGCCTCGCAATAAACCATATTTATCAAAATTAATTTTTATTTTTTCATAATTATATTTTGCATGTATTTCTTTCCATTCCTTGGATCTTTGTGGTATAAATATAACATGATCATTCATTTCTTCAGGAATAAATTCTTGACCAAAAGGATATAGTATAAAGTTTACATCGATATTATTTAATAAATCACCACATATTTCCATAAATCTATCTGATGGTTTTAATGGCGATTTCATAAATTCTCTAAATATATCAGTTGATAATGTTGTCGGGTTATATTCTTTTTGTAAACTATTCAAAGGATATAATTCTAATTCAGTATCATACCATTTTTGTTCTATTTGTATTTCATCATATATTTGTAAATAAATCGAAACTAGACTCGTAAATACATGTTGTTTATCTTCAACACTTGACTGAATTATATAATTATCTCTCAATAATAGATTCCATAATGCAGCTATTATATTTATATGTTTTGTATCCACATAATTAATTATTTTTTCTATCATCTCTTTCTTTGTATATGCATATTCATCATCGTTTAACAAAATTATTTGAATTAATTTCATAACAATAGCCTTAATTACATCACGATTAATATCTATTGACATAATTTTTAATACTGAATTTACATACTCTAATCTTGAGGCTGAATCATTATATATTTTCTTTTTAATTAGTCGTTCAGATTCATATGATTGTTTACCAATAATATCAACTAAATATTGTAAAACAAATTGTGATAATCCACGAATTTTATCAACCACATCTATATCTATCATTTTATCAAAAAAACATGGAAATTCTTGATAATGATATTGGTAAGTCATAAATATTATATTTTGTGTTTCTTTACTTCCTTTTAATGCCATTATTATATTATTTTGTTGATCAATTGCTATCAAGTTTACATCAAATTTATTTTTTTTTAAAATTATTTTTAATCTGTCTAAAATACCATTAAAATCTAGCTCTATCTGATTAAATTTAAATTTTTCAATGATTGAATGCGAATCAACAATGAAAGCAATATCTATATCTGTTGAATCAGGTGAACCAAAAATATTAAATCTATTTAATTTATATATTTCTTTTTGATAAATATCTTTTTCTGTTAAATTCAATAAATATGTTATTTTCTTAAAACTTGATTTAGGATACTTTGTTAACCGCGTATCAATATTTTTTAATAATACATTCATATTTTTATTGCCAATTGGATTAAAATCATTTTGAATTTTTAATAATTGATCAATATTTATATCGCCAGATTGAATTTTTTGATTTAATATTTTTGCAATATACATGAGATATAAAATTTTTGTTAAAATATCAATTAACGATTTATGGTTTCAATTTTTATTTTGTTATGTAGAATTATATATAAAACATAAATAAACAATAATTGAAAAATTGAAAAATGAACATATTACATATTTTTTACAAAAACAGGCCATCTAAAATGCCAATAACATTTGATATTATAAACAATATAAATTGTAATCCAATAAATATATTTGGCGATATTAAATTCAAGTTAAAGAAATTTGATTTTGATAAAGATTTGTTATTTCAAAATATGCATCAAATTAAAAATCATAATGATGATTTTTCTTTTTTATGTGTATCATACGAATTTAATTTTGAAAATATTATTGATAAATTAAAAGAATTATTTCCAACAAATGTTGTAGAAATAAATTCTTCAATGTTTGCACAATTATATTTACATCTAATTAAAAATGATTTGAATAAAAATTTTATTTTTAAACGTAAAAAATTTGAAAGTTTTGATCATGGTTCAGCTATGGAATTAATTTTATCACATATAGATCAGAATTCTGATTTATTATATGTATTATATATTGAAAATTATAAATTAAATGAATTATTAAAGAAAGAAAAATATTTATGTGAATCAATTATTTTAATTAAAATTGGATCAAATGAGATGAATTATCCAATTTATTGTGGTTTGACAGAAGAAGGAATCAAATTTATGACCATACTTGAATGGTCTATCTATCCCTTAACCGACTATAGGTGTTATAACACCTACGTCAGTTAAGACTCCTTTTACTTTTGATATTTTTTCTGGCCGTTTAAAGGATATGAAAACTTATTGTTTACAATGGATAAATAAAAATAATGATTCAAATAATGAAGAATCAAATGATGAAGAATCATTTGATATTTGTATGTTATCATATGAAGAAATAAAAAAATCAATGTACATTTATGAAAGAAAAAAAAATATTGAGTTAATAAAAAAATATTATGATATTGGATTTTTTGATATTTGGATATTTTCAAATAATAAAATCAAAGTTGCAATTAATATTACCAAATCATTATTAATTGATATCCATTAAATAGTTTATTGGTTTTATAACACTAATCTCCTTAAACTTTTTTGTATTTTTCTAAATCTGTTAAAAGATAAAAGATTAAATAATAAAAAATATAAATATTTTAATTTTTTTACATAATAAATAAAAAATATAATAATCTAAACATCTTTACAAGTTAAAACATCTTAGCATGTAAAAACATAGTGAGTAACAACTGCTCCATTCTCCATTCCCTCAACAAACTTGGCACGTGGATCCCAGTCATTGGAAATAACTACTGGTAGCTCGGTAATAGTTGTAGTATACTTTACAGAGCCCTTGAACTTCATTCCAACTTCCTCACACTTCTCACGTTGGGCGCATTGTGTAAAGGTTTCATCCTTATCGACAAATCCACCTGCCCATGCAGCCTGTGCACGTCCGGGGCCAAACTGGCGTTCAATCAGAACAAACCAATCAACACCATCAAGATCAGTTATAACAATAATGTTATCAGATGCCTTGCCGCGTGTTACATTCTGATTTAGACACCATGAATTAGTACATTGTTCAACATCATCTGCATCAGTAGATTCATCAAGATAAAAGTGTGGATCTACACTGAGATCCTTTGCCTTTGTCAATAGTTCAGGCAAACTAGCATCAATTGCATCCATTTCTGGAGTAAAAGTAAAAAGCTTCTTTCCATCATGCTTGGCAATTACCTCGTTACACTTGCGCATAACACGGTGATTGCGAATCCGAGCAAAGAGACTTACAAGATGAAACAATGTATAAAGTCGCGAGTCTCGAGTAGAATAATACACCTTTGCAAACTCTGGATGACGAAATGGCATTGGAACGTGTCCAGAAGCAACATCTTCCACACGAAAACAATAAACATTGCGAGCATCATCCTTTGCAACAAGCTTGAGACGCATGTCACTGAGATTTGGAGACCCAGAACGAGATGAAGACATATTTGAATTCATTTTATATTGATATTAATATAAACAAATATATATGTCAAATAATTATTTTTTTCAATTTTTTACACTCTTATTAACATACTAGTAATCATATGATAATCATCATAATATTTCAATTGTTCAGTTTTATTCATCGAAATAAACTTGGCAGTAATTTCAAAATACATATCAGAAATTTTACTTTTTGCCATATCATTTAGTGAATGATACTTCTTTGAATATCTATGATGTGTTTCATTGTAAATACAATTAGCACATTTAGAATCACATTTAGAATCATATTTAGGATCTTTAATAAATTTACCACAATCTTTAATTTTCAGTTGATTACACTTATATTGATGATCACGTAAAGTAAATCCACAATTAACACAATTAACACAATCATCACTAATGATTGAATAATTCATACAAACTATATGCGAACTCTTTGTAAGTCCACAAGTATTACACATATAATATTCAGTATGAATATATTTTGAACATACCTTATGATCTGATTCAAAATGCCCGCAATTTTTACAATGAAATGCTAAAAATAAATCACATGATTTTACAGTTTCATCATTATCATTATATTTATCAATTTGATTAATTTGTTGTGTATAACAATCACAAATAGGATTTGATTTAAATTGTATACTCTTCTTAAAATAATCGTATAAATCAGAATAATCAATTTTTATTTCACTTGGCATAATTTTTTTTAGACTTTCAATAATTAAGGGCATATTTTTTTTTTCAATCACATTACCAACACTCATAAAATCAGAAATAAAATTTTCAAATGATTCTTTTTCTGATTTTTTTTCTGATTTTTTTTCTGATTTTTTTTCTTGTTCAATATATGAAGATGGGTCATTCAAAATAGCCAACATATGTTGAATAGCAAATGAAAAGGACGAGACCATTTTAATTAAATGATTAATAAATAAAAAGTATACTTCTAAATAATATTTAGTTTCAATTTTTTTAGATTAAGATCGTTCAAAATCCTTTAATTGATCAAGTGTCATGTCTCCACGAATCATCCTAGCCACCAGCGGGGAACATGATGTACTTGGTTCAATATTATTTAGTTGAAGTTCGTTGACAAGCTCTTGGATCAACTTGTAGTAATCAAATTTAACAATAACATTTTCAGAACCATCATATTCATGAATTCTCCAAGTTAATTCGGGCTTAACCTGTGCAATATGAAGATCTGCACAAGCTCCACTAATTCCACGTGTCAGCATATGAGAAACAAGAAGTTTTGATTCTTTCCAATTATCAATCGAGAATTTCTTTGTTACACCATCTGGCATAACAATCAGCATTTTTTCTTCTTCAAAATATGTTTTGGAAATAAGTTTTTCATATTCTTGATTGAATTGATCTTCAGTCAATCGATCTGCACGTTCAAATAGAAATTGGATCAGATTCTTATTTGCGCGGTGTTTCTCCATATGCGTATTTATAAAATATATCTTATCTGTTTTCAGATTAATTATATAATTTGGTTCATAATTATCAGAATATTTGTAGACATATGAATCTTCTTCAATCAGAAAGTGATAGTCGCCAAAAAATGGCTCAGTCTTACACTTTTCAAATCTTCCTGATTTTGTTTGTTCAGTGTCGGGGAAAAAATCCTGACCCTCTGGTGTATGAGGAGGAAAACGTTTGAAAAGCTCCAAAAGAAAGTTTTGATTAAATGAAAATCCACCAAAACAACTATTGTACAATACATATGTGTAGGAGAGCATTTCGTTATAATTGACAATATAAATTATGATCAATTAATATAAATAAAATTTCAATTTTTTATATTTAATGAATAAAAAAAATGAAAATAAATAAGTTTATATAACTTTTACAATATATTGTATAATTAAAAATGTCATTTATGTTAAATATTATACATCCACGTGTATTATCATTCTTTAAATTAAAAATCCCACTCCAATTAGCAGATTTTTCAGACCACAAATATAGAAAAGGCGATAATACTTTTATTGATATCTATGCAGATATAGATAAAATAAAGAAAATTGGTTTTATTAAATACAATATCAGAAATGGTCAAGTTGGAATATTTAGACTTGATAAAGAATACAGAAATAGAGGATTGGGTAAACAAATTTTATCACATGTAATTCAAGATATGAAAAAACACGGTACACCTGAAATCTGGGCTGTCACAATGAAAAATGATCCATTTTGGTCTAATGTATATAACAAAAGTTTTTCCTGGTATGATTATAGACAGTTACATTCATCTGTAACTAGTGATGGTTATAAGATGAAGATTTAGATTTTTTTATTATATACTATACCTAGATAAGGCATACAATCTTTTAATATTTTTTTATAACCCGACACTTCTTCAGGATACATTAAACCACAATTCTTACAATTTTTAACAAGATGTTCTAACATTGTTACAATAAATATTGCAACTTGTAAAGTAGTAGGTGTACCATATTTATATTTTAATACATCTTTAACAAATTTTACAGTTGTACATGATCCAACAAACCAATCTAAATCTCCACATTCTCCACCAAAGAATTTTAAATATAATCCAACACAATCCCAGCCTTCTTTTTTTAATTCTGAAAGTTCCATTACATGCCATGAATCTGTATCTAATGGTTTATATTTATTTTTCTTGATTTGTTTTATTGTTTGTTCAGCAACATCCGATGGTTTATAACAATAAAACATTACTGGTAGTTCATAGCCAGGTTTTTTTAACATTAAAGAAATTGAATTTACTTCACCATGTGGTATTAAATAACCTTTGATTTTTTTCTTTTTACCTGTATCATTTAAAATATAAGTTGTTGATTTAAGATCACATCCTCTTTTATTTATAAACATAACATTTTTTGGTCCATTAGATGGGATAATAAAATCAATATTGGGAAATATTTTTTTTGTTAATTTTGAATTGGTAACCATAACAGGATCTAACATTTCACCCTCAAATAAACCAACAGAAGACCATGTATTCCACATCATATTTTTTGGCTTAGATTTAATTGTTTTTTGTGTATCCTCCTCTGAGATAATACATACTTTTAAACCTAAATTTTCCGCAACATTTGCAAACTTCTCTTCATCTGCATATTTTTTAGTCTTATCTGATCCATATTCTCTTACAATAGTATCTAGAGCGTATTTTAACCATAAATTAACCATACCAGGGTTTTGACCCCCGTCAATTAAAACAGTTGATGATTTTTTTATCTCTTTTTTCATTTGTAAATATCTTGAATATAATGTTCTCTCATGAAATTGTTCTTCATTCAGTCTTGATGTATTTTCCACACCCCAATTTTCTAGACTTGTGTTATAATATATTGTTTTAAATTTTTGTGCTAATTTTGCGAGAAATATACAATCACAATTAATACTCAAATCAAGCATTATAGAAGAATCATTTAAAAATGGTTTTAATATTTTTTCATGATTCTCTTCATTTAATGCAATTTGAATAAATTTTAATCGAGGAAAAAAAGCATAAAACCATTTTTTAATTGGTTCTGGATCGATTATGACTAAATTATATTTGCCTAAGAATGAATCTGTTTTATTTATTGTTTCATAAACACAGGATGATACGGCACCTGAACCACCTATTACAATTAAATTTTTTTTTGACATTTTATATTGTTATATATTAATATATTTGATTTAATTTTTATTTTCTAATATTTTTATTCTAGCTTCTAATGTATCATTCTTTGCTGATAAATCTTGTACTGCTTTGATTAATACTGGTATAAGTTCCATATAACTAAGAGTTTTAACATCCTTACCACCATTAACAGTATGGTCTTGATATATACCAAAATCAATAGAAGAATCATCCATTGCTTGTTTAACATCTTGTGCTATTAATCCTGCATGTGGACGATATCTTTTTTTTGTACCATCTTGTTCAAAATATATTGGATTTTTTGATTGATCATAAATAATCTGACCACTTGTGTCTCTACACAAATAATCTTCCCTATAATTCCATTTAAAAAATTTTGGTTTCAATTTATTTATAAAATTTAAACCAATAGGAATATCTTCAATATCTGTTTTATCTCTAATATCAGATCTAGTTGCTATATTATAATAATAAACAATTGTTGCCGAACTACCTAATTGAATCTGATTATCACCTGTAACACCGCCTGTATTATTACCAATTATAGTACAATTTTCAGGACCAATAATCGAATTATTTGTTCCAAATATATTATTATTATTTGTAGATTGATTTGATGAACCAACAATAGTACAATAATCAAAACATTGATTATTTGATCCAAATATAATACATACATCACCTTTTATATTTGCATTACCAACAATAATACCATTATAATAAGAACCCAGATTATTTGAACCTAAAATTATATTTGTTCCATCTGATTCATTTTCATTACCAATAATGATATCATCATTATTTCCTTCATTGTTTGATCCAAATGTTAATATATTATTCATAGGATTTGATACGTTATAATTATTATATCCAATTAACATCATATTTGTAATGTTATTTGCAAAATTTTTGATATTTGAGTTACCTATAATAACGTTATTACCACTACTATTACCACCTGATACAAATTTGACTGAATTACCTATAACTATATCTGTTTGATTTGTATCATCAGTATTTATAAATAAAGCTAAATTATCAGATGTATCTATTCTTGTCTTATAAGATACATTATTTAAATTAATTGAACTATTATTATATTCAAATGCTGTATTTCCACATATATCTGTACCCGATGATGAAAACAGGATTGAATGAGCTGGGACATTGACAGTTGCACCACCCCCACCCCCACCTCCTCCACCACTACCAGCTCTTAAATTAATATTACCAGTTACTAAACCATTTCCAAGATTGATAGGCATTTTTATATATAATAATATTACAACTAGATAAAAATATTAAGATAAATAAATTTTTTCTTCGATTGTATCAATTACATAATATCTATAAACATTTACAATATTATTTTTTTGTCCTATTCTTCTAATTCGACCAATTAATTGTTTTTCAATTTGTTTTCCATATGTAATGTCTAAGAATGGCTCAAAAATAATCATATTTGATATTTCAGTTAAAGAATCTATTCCTGATGCAGTATCATCAGAAGATAATATTACAACTTGTGGTAAAATCATAAAATTATTCTTTTGTTGAGTATCAAATAATGAATTAGAAATTGCATATTTATTCAATATATCCTGAATATTTGACAATAATTTTTTGAATTGAGTAAATATAATAAATTTTTCATTTGAATTCTTTATTTGTTTAATTAATTGAACATATTTAGAACCCATAGTTAAATCTAGAGTATTTGTTACATTTAATATATTTTCTTTTTTTGTTATAGTTCTACAATATGGACACTTTATATTATTGTCTATCTTATTAATACTTTCACAACTATCAATACAGATTTTACAAAAATAATGACCACATAATTTAAAGAATGAAATTGGTAATGTATGCGGGTTAAGACATATTGCACAAACATTATTATCATTTAATTCATGATTTAATTCATCATTTATTTCATTATATTTAATAATTTTCTCTATATTATCGATTGTATTTGTATATCTATTAATTACTGATTTTTTTTCATTAACAATAGATAATTGTTTATTTATCTCATTTTCATAATGATTAATTTTATTCAGATATTCATTTTTATCTGTAAAAGAATGATGATTTAAATTAATGTTTTCTAATATAATTTCAAGTTCTTTTAATTTATCAAATTCTATTTTATAATGATTTTGAAATAATTTTAAAATATCGTTTCTTAGATCTTTTGGTGTTTTCATATCATTTATATTAGATTCAAATAACATATAAACATTACAACATATTTCTAATTGTTTTATTAAGGAACTATCTTTATTTGTAAATGTGATTGAATCATATATATCTCTTTCATATCGATTAAAAGTTATTGGTATATTAACAATATTTACATCAGGTAATCTAATATTTTTTTCTAGATTTTTCTTGAAATATTTAATAAATTGATTTTGTATTTCTGGAATAAAACCAATTGTACTATTATAAAAAGTTTTTTGACATAAATACTGAATTATATTAAACAATGAATTATCCAATATAAATGGCGTAGATGTTAGACCAATTTTAAATCTAAATGTAAATCTGATTAAATTTTGATAAATTTGATAATTATTATATTTATTATATTTTTTAGGATCATATGTTTCATGTAATTCATCTACAACTATTACTTCACATTCTTCTATATCGTCTCTTCTAACAATATTACTAAATTTTGTAAAAGACATTAATCTAAAAAATTTATTATATTGTATTCCATTATTAAAATGTAATTTTGCTTGATTTTGCCAATGCTCTTCTAAATGATCTGGATAAATAATTAATGATCGCACATTGAAGTTCAAATAAATATATCCAACAAATGTTAAAATTTGTAATGTTTTACCCATTGATGGTTCATCACATATTATACACCCTTTAACTATTTGTTCAGGTATATCTTCGTATTTTACATACACATCATTATTTTGATTTTTAGATTTAGTACTAGCAGTAAAATCTAATATTAAATTATCTTTTAATTTAAGATAAACATTATTTGAAAATCTTATAGTATTTTCACTATTATACATATTGATTAACCATGCAATATTATTTAATTGTGAATCCCATAATTTGGTCTTGATAAATTCTGGTTGACAAAAAATTAAATTTTCATACTGTTTACTTTCAATAGTTGTAATAAATTTATCGAAACGATACTTATTATATGATGGATTTATCATATTATTTTCAATTAAATATGCTGATAAATATATTTTTTTTATTTCTTCGTCTATTATTTTTTCTGTTAATAATTCTATATTTATCAACTTATAAAATGTTATGGATATATTATAAGATATATTATTCTCAAATGTTTCATTATATGAGCCTGTATAACATTTAAAATATTTAAAAATTTTATCATTTAATATTGGTATTTTTTGATATTTGTTAATGAAGTAATCATTATAATTCATATTTGATGTTATTTCTTCAACATATTTATTTTTAATTATTTTTTCAAAATCAATATTGTCTTTTATATATCCATTAAAATTAGTAATAGAATAGTTATTAGTTGCAATACTTAAATCAAAAATTATATATTTGAACATTAATTTAATTATTTTTAATAATAATTTTAATCTTTTAATTAAAAATTAAATCAACTTTTTATGATTTTCTTTAAATTTTAAATTATAGTTCTTTTATTATAAAGATGTTTAATAATCATGGTTTTGAGAATTTAGGTATGGGATTTAATCCTCAACTTAATAATTTTAATAATGCATATAAATCACATACAATTGAAATACCACAACGTGATTTTACAAATCATAACGAAGTAATACATAATAATATTGAACCCGAATTAGTTAATGAAATTTTAACTGAATATATAATTCATATTGATGGTGCTGATAGAGATAAGAATATATTTCCAAATCCTTTTAGATATACTGTAACATTAGGTGGAACTGGTATTAATACTAATCAAAATGGAGAAATCGTAACAGGTAGCCCAGATCCACGTATTGATAGAAGTTATAAAAATATAAAACAAATAAAAATAAAATACATAATATTACCAAAATATTATAAATTTTTATATCAAAAAATTATAAATTATTCATCATATACACCAAATATTGATGGTACATTCTTAAGGAATTTTAGATATTTAATATTAAAAATAAAAGAATTAGATTCAGATAAAATTAATTCTACTAATTCTGCTTGTAAACCAAATACTTTTGTTTTATATAAAAATAATATTTATTCACAAACAGATGCATATACTGATGTATGGGTACCTACTCAACCAATTATAACCTATGCAAATACAAATTTAAAAACATTAAGTAAGTTAAGTTTTGAATTATTAGATCCTAGTGGAAATCAGATATTTATGAAAGTAGTAGATAATAAAAATATAGAAAAAAAAATGGATTACGATGATTTAACTAATCCAGATCCGTCTACAAGTAATTTTAATATATATAGCTTTTCGGCTAATATGTGTATTGAATTATCTCTTGTAATTGCAGAAAATGAAATTAACGTACAACCATCTTATAGATAAATTTAACATAAAATTCCACTTAAATTACAATAAGCATTACCATCTGTTTTTATTCTAATTATAAAATCTGTTTTTTGAGTTAATATATATGGATTATTACTTCTATCTATATTTCTTTTTCCATCGGTAAAATAATATTTTCCCATTAAAGTAAAATTCTTATTTGATGATAAATTATCTCTTTTATATAAATAAATTGTTACACTTGTAGTAGTTTCTTCTGACAATTCAATATTAGTTATTAGTAGCTTTTTATTTGCAGGTACAGTATAAACTCCAGCCAATCTTTGTCCTGATATTGAATCAATAATACCGAATACATTTGATGATACATCACTAATTGTTATATTTCCATTTAAACTTGTTTTAAATGTCAATTCAGAATGAGGTGATGTCGTTGTTATTAAACTATTTAATCTAAAATATTTATTAATAGATGTAACTGGTGTTACTCCATTTAAATTTATTGTTTCTGATATGACATTATAATTATCATCCAATCCATTAATTGTTATTGAGTATGATGAATTATCTGAAGAAGATGTACTTTTAAATGTTATATTATTTTTAATTGAATTAAATATATAAAAACTACCACTCGAATCGATTGGTCCATAAATAAAATCTCTAAAACCATCAGGTCCTCCCAATACAATTCCTCCATTGTCTGCTATTATATTTATATACTGACATGAATTTTGTTGTGATGCTGTATTTACAACAAAATTTACCATTTGTGATGTTAATAAATTTTTAGACAAATCAAATACAAAATTACTTGATCCTGATAAATCATTATGTATTGTTGTTAATTTTGAATCAAGACCAGATACATCGTTATGTATTAAATTGAATCCAGCTGTAATACCCAAAACATCATTATGTATAGTTACTAATCTTGAATCGACACCAGATACATCATTATGTATTAAATTGAATCCAGCTGTAATACCAGATACATCGTTATGTATAGTTATCAATCTTGCATCAAGACCTGATACATCATTATGTATTAAATTGAATCCAGCTGTAATACCAGATACATCGTTATGTATTAAATTGAATCCAGCTGTAATACCCGAAACATCATTATGTATAGTTACTAATCTTGAATCAAGACCTGATACATCGTTATGTATTAAATTGAATCCAGCTGTAATACCCGAAACATCATTATGTATTAAATTAAATCCAGCTGTAATACCTGATACATCGTTATGTATTATATTGAATCCAGCTGTAATACCCGAAACATCATTATGTATAGTTACTAATCTTGCATCAACACCTGATACATCGTTATGTATTAAATTAAATCCAGCTGTAATACCCGAAACATCGTTATGTATTAATGTTATTCCTTGTATTACACCAGATAAATCAAAATTAAATGTACCACTTATATCTAACGAATTAGTAGCATTTAAAATTTCTGTTAATAAATAATTTGTTCCAGATATATCATTATGTATTGCTATTAAATCTGTATCTAAATTTTGTAAACCAGTATCAACACCTGAAATATCGTTATGTATAGTTATCAATCTTGAATCAAGACCTGATACATCATTATTTATTAAATTGAATCCAGCTGTAATACCCGAAACATCATTATAAATATCTGTTAAAATTAAATTAGTACCACTCATATCAACATTAATAATAAGATTTTGTAAATCATTATGAATCAATGTAAACCCATCTGAAACACCTGAAACATCATTATGTATAGTTATCAATCTTGCATCGACACCCGATATATCGTTATTTATTAAATTGAATCCAGCTGTAATACCAGATACATCGTTATTTATTAAATTGAATCCAGCTGTAATACCCGAAACATCATTATGTATAGTTATCAATCTTGCATCGACACCTGAAACATCATTATGTATAGTTACTAATCTTGCATCGACACCCGATATATCGTTATTTAT
>Ga0164295_10000631_pt1 | contig 29603 bp, 6 predicted proteins | sample GEODES006metaG_FD_111798 | JGI IMG/M metagenome (GOLD analysis project Ga0164295, IMG submission 111798) | Oligotrophic lake water microbial communities from Sparkling Lake, Wisconsin, USA - GEODES006 metaG | ecosystem: Environmental > Aquatic > Freshwater > Lake | place: USA: Sparkling Lake... | reverse complement strand
TACCATGTGATACCAGTTGTAAGATTAGTAAATGTAGTAGATAAAGATGATGATGATACTATAGATGATTGATATTTATATGGAGCAACACCATCTCTTAAAGTAAAAACTTTAATTGAAGGTCTTGGACCTAATAGTTGCAATGTATTTAAAATTAATTGAGGTTGATCACCAACATTACTTGTAAATGTAACTGTCCATGAATATCCACCACCTGATATTGTACGTTCCACTTGAACTTGACCAAAACTGGGCTGATTCTGCAATATTGCTTTTAATTTTTGTTGTGTTACATCATATTGTATAGGATTTGTCTTAGGTCTCACATAAATATTAGCATTCACAACATCAACTTCAATCTTTTGAGAGACATAAATTGTCCAAGAATATTTATACTTAACTGATGCAACAGTATAAATAACATTATTCACAGAAAATTGGTCACCAGATTCAAAGTATGATGTTAAATCTTCAGACGTATTGAATTGGAAATAATTAGCATATGCTGATACAGTTCCAGGTAGTTGAATCGTAAAACTATCAAATGCTATCGTGAAAGTACCTGATTTAACTTGTGTTCGACCTGTAGAGAATACTTGAATTTCACTATCTCCAAAGAATGAATAATATGAAGATGCTTGAGGACTCTTCAAAAATGCATCTACGCGATAGGATTGAATAGCACTTATACTATCAGGTTCAATCCATTTTACTTGAATTGAATTCTGATTTAATACTGAAGTTGTTAATGATAAAGGAGCATTTGGTGGTTGTTGTGGAATGATATTTGATGGAATTGTTGAACTAAAACTTCCACATTGATTATTAAATGATAATGTCTTATCACAAATACCTAATGAATTTTCAGCTGAAGTTCGGAAGAAATAACGACGTCCTGGTGTTAAATTAGATATTTCATATTGTGCACCCATAAGTAATAAGTCCGCTTTTCTTGAACTAGAAAAGATTGTCTCACGAACACCAATGCTTTGAACAGTAAATTGACTAGTAGTTGGTGGAGTATCACCAATAACAAAAGGATATGGATAATCATCATCTGTTGTTACAATCACAATTCTAGCACCTGTTTGTAGTTGTCGAATAGTATCAGCACTACCATTATAGTACACAGTTATTAATGAAGGTTCATCATAAGAGAATGATATCATACTAACACATGCTTTACAAATATACTCATAGGCTGGAACTTCGCGATAACCTAAAGCATTCTGTGATATTCCACTATCAAAGGTTGGGACCAAATCCCATTCTACATTAAAATGAGTAATTAATGATCCACCGTTGAAAGCTGATGTTCCAATCTTTATTAATACAGTGCTTTCTGTCATTAAGTAAACATGTGGTTGAGACCATTCAGCTTCCAATTGAGTTGGACTTGATGGTTGAGTAATAGGTAATGTTAGCATTGATGGTGCTGTATTACGTCTTACACCAAATCCTAGAGAATTTATTGCTGATACTCTAACATAATATGATTGCCCTGGTAATAAATCTTCTATCACATAATAATTTCCAGAATGATCTGTAGAATTACTTGCAATAACGTTCCAACTATACGATTCTGAACCAGGGAAATCAGCATTTTGAAGATAAGTAATAGACGGCTGAATAGAGTTACCGTAACATTTAACATCACTAAAATGAATTTCTAATAATGGTACATCAAATGTTTCAACAAAAGTTATTGACCATGTTATATCATTCACTGATGTTGATTTTGTTACAGTAACTTCACCTATATTAGGTAAATTTTCAAGAATACGTTTTACATCAAAAGCTGTAGAAAAAGTAAAAATATTACCAGAAATGTAAGTACCAGTTATTATAGATTGATTGGTTGAATAATGATTACTTGCATCAACTTTTTCTAAATTATTTTTCGTTGTTAATTTTATAGAAAATCTAAACAAATCTGATGTAATTTGACATGGTATACTAATTTTTTGAACAGTTGGAATTATTTGATCAAATGATGCTTTACTCCATTCAACAACGTAACTAGTAACATCATCACCACCATCACCAACTTGATCAGGAGTTGCAATATGTGGATATAACCATGATACATTTAATGATCTTGTATAATCTTCAAGATTCATTGAATCTAGTGCTCTTGATAAAGATGGACTAGCTGGAGGATCTGGTTGCTGCTGTGGTTTAAATGGATAACTACTAGAAGCCTTACCATAACCACCTGAATGATGAGCAATAACACGAATGAAATAATTTATACCCATGTTGAGCTTTGTGATATTATAATAGGTGTATCCCAGATTATTTGCATTTTGAAGTACTTCTTGTTTCATTGGATTCGAAAAATTTGAGGTTACATCTACTTCAACACGCCATTTATCAATATTGATTCCATTAACAACTGGTGGTGAAAAATAAACAATACCAGACTCTCTGGTAAATGATTGTTCAGTATCAATAACAGGATAAGTTGGTACTAATAAAGTAGATGGTCCTGGTAGTCCCCTAGATAATATAACATAAGATTGTGATGATGATTCTAAACATTGATCTAAGCCATTGTAACATGTAGGAGTACAACGTTGAGTGCCACTTTTATAATCAATTGTTGATGTTAACGTATTAGTATCTTGAGAATCTATGTATTGAAACCATATTGGTCCACTCACACCTTGATCATTATATGCATTAATACGAACTACATAAGATGTATATGGAGTTACGGAGATAAGTTGTTGAAATGATTTCTGATTATTTGTTACAGGAACAATTATAGAGTTACTAAAAGTAGCTCCAAAATCATTACTCCATTCAATAGTATACTTAGTAATTGCACTACCATATGTTATACCTTCATCCCAAGTAACATTTAATACATCACCAATTGATGTAGGTACAGCCCAAACTAAAGCATTAATTGGAAGACCAGGAACAGATCTAGGTGCAATAGCACCAAGAGAGTTACCATCATGAGAGACAGAGCATAATTGTGATGGCCCCATTCCTTCATTATTCACAGCAATAACACGAACAAAGACAGCATAACCATCAGATAAATCACCAGCATTAACAATAGTTTTAATACTTGGTATCACACTATATGTTGGATGACCATCTGAAAAAAATTGTTGCATATTATTTGTTCCTTGTAATCCATTAATTTCATCAAATGTAATAACAACTAAATCATCAACATTAGTGTTAAACATTTCACCATGAAAAGTAATTAACCAAGAATATCCATTACTAACAGGTTGTCTTGCAACTTTGAAAACATTTGAATACAAAGGATAAATTGAAAGAATTTGTGAATTCAAAAATGTTTCTACTTGTAATGATGTAGATGAATATGACAATGGTGATTGTGATGGATATGGAGCATAATAAGCTGTAGTAACATCAGAAAACCCACCATTAAATTCAATATGTAATGTTATCATTTCTTCTTCGATATTATCAATTTGGTAAACATCACCACCTATGCGTATGAAACCGCTTGTACTAATATTATGAGATTGAGAAGAATCAAGTAATTTAACAATCTTTGATCCCATCGTCACAATAACATCAATATTCAATGTTTGTTCACCAACATAAACAATAATGAATTCTCCACTTTGCAAAGGAAATCCTGTACCACTTGCTATTGTAACATTTTGAACTTCTTCACCAATGGTATATGAACAATTCTTATAACAAGTTACCAAAATATTATCATCTTCAATCATTGTAACATCATAATATGTAGAATTAATGAAATCAGCTTTTAATGACCATTGTAAACGATAAGCAGTGGCAACAGCTGGAGTATGAGGTGAGATTGTTTCAGTAACGAATCCAAACTGATCATTTGTTGGTTGTCTCCAAGATACTTCTAAGCGATTTGATACTTCTTGATAACTAAGTTGAACATATGTATCAATCGGTTTATATAACACTTGATTCGATGGTGTCATAGCACAATGAATTGGCATAGTATTACAATCAGTTGAATTAATTGGATACCCAGTACCAGGTAAACTATATCCACCATAACCTGTTGATGTATCACCATTAAAAGCAGAAACCCGAACATAAATGGGTAATAAAGGTAAATCTGTAATTTGATATGAATAATTAGCAAGACTAGGATCACTAACATTTGCTGCTTCACTTAATGTTATAACTTGACTATATTGATAACTACTCGTATGAGTGAAATAAGGATCAGTATCGAATTCAATTAGAAATTTTGAAATATCATTACCACCATCAAACATAGGGTAATTCCAGCGTACACCAAGCTCTGAATTTGATACCACTGATACGATGACATTTAATGGTGAACTTGGTGGCGATAAAGTAGTTATGATTGAGGTCGAGTCAGCTGCTGTACCACTAGATATAGGGTGGATGTTAACGAATGATGAAGTTGATGATAATGATCCAACTTTAGAACCTAATCCAGCATCAATAAATGTTATTCTAAACCATACATATATTGCTGTAGAACTTGTGACGTCATAGTTAGTTAATAATGATTCATCAAATTTCTCAACTAATACTGTCCGTATAGATAATAATGCTTGTAACGCTCTCTGAATATCAGATGGACTTGATACATACGATAATGATGATGTTGACTGAGTGTAATAACCATCATTAAAACTCAATTGGAATGTCTGAGAGCCTGATATAGTAACAACAATTACAGGTGCCCATTGTGTTAGAGGTTTCGCTATAGTGAATGGACTATAACCTTGAGAATTATATGCTGAGACACGAACTGTATATGTTGTACTACTAGATAAACCGATTATACGATAATACTGATCACCATTTTGAATTAAAGCAGAATTTGATGAGATACCAAAGTTAGAATTCAAATCCCATTGTACGAAATAACCAGTGACAGTAGATCCACCATTTTGTATTGGTTCATCCCACCATACTAATATTTCAGAATTTGATGGTGATGTTACATAAACATTAATAGGTGGTGAAGCTGTGGAAGCTTTAGGTGCACCACTTATAAGTGATATGGATAAAGGACTCCAGAAATAACCATTATAAGATGATACTCTTGCCACATATAATTGATTCGTTATTAAATTGTTAATTTCAACAAAATTTGATAATTTATCACTGAAAATTCTTTCTACATACGCCAAAGCATTTGATCCTAACAGTGTTCCACCAGCAGCAGATGTACTATATTTTCCACCAGTTGATACTAATAATGATTGATCATGTGAATCATAAAATGTTACAATCCAACTACGTCCATAATTCTCAAGTCTTGTTGATGTCTCTAATGTATGATTAACAACAGTTACATCAACTTTATCAATTGTTAGCATACTCTCTAATAAATATTGCATATCATCAGCCGTTGAATATACATCAATAGGTAGAGAAATTTCACCAGAATTGTATATATAAAAGTAACCATTCAAATCAACAGATGACGAATTAACAGTAATAATCTGAGTACTTTGAGTCTTCTTAACAATAAGATTTCCGAGTGGACGTTGGAAAATACCTATAGAACCACTATTAAAAGCTGGAATTAAGCCAGCTGTAACTTCAGTAATTGATATAGATACTGAATCACCAGATAAATAATTACAACCAACAGTTAATAAAGGTAGATTTCCAACATTATCGATGAAAGTAATAGACCATTGAATTTGATAAGAATTACTACTTATATCTTCTTGAAAATCTTGTTTAACTTGAACATTACCAATATTTGACAATGATTCAAGTGCTGATTCTAATCTAATTGCACTTGCACTATATGGAATACTTGATGTTGAAATACCATCAAATGCTAAACAAAATGTACCTGTTACTTTCATTGATTTAGAAGTTATAGTTACTTGCTGTATCTCATTCACTAAAGGTTTATAATCATAGTCAACAGAATACATATTTAAATCAGATCCACCATTTGCTGTCGGTATTTTCCAATTCACTTTAACACTACTATCACTAATTGGTGTTATTATTATATCACTTACAATTAATGGATTACTTACAGGTTGAATTATTGCTGGTGTACCACTTTTAAAATTACCATAAATATTAGCAACTCCATTCCAAGCAGAAACTCTAAAATAATAATTCAAACCTTGAGCTAGATTCTTTGCTTTATAAGTTATACTTGTTTCATTACCAAGCACAGGAATAACAATCGATGATTTATACATACTCTCTAGAATTGGTTCAGTTCCAATAACAATTTCATTATAATAGACTGAAACTAAAGCACGTCCTTCTGTACTATATAATCTTGTTATATCTGCTGTAATCATACCAACATTACCCAGCGATTCTACAAAAATAATATATAATACAAATCCTTGAGTTGATGTACCATCAGTACCAAAAGTATTTTGACGACGAACGATAACTTTTCCAATATTACTTAAAGCACTCAACGCATTTTCAATATCAGATTCACTGGAATCATCAACTAAATATGGAGTTGATTGCCCATCATATGATAATGCAAAGCTACCATCTAAGAATCCTTTCGCGGATTCTATTGTAATAGACTGTTGTTCATATCCACTCATTGCTGTCACTATTCTAGTAACTGATATATTACCATCAGAACCAAAAAATGTGGAAGGTAATTGATGTGATGCAACACTACTCTTAAAATCTTTTGTTAAAGTTCCGTCAACATTGGATAAAGTTAACAATGGAACATCATAATATTGTTTTGAATCAAACCATTCAGAATTCATAAAAGTGATGGTCCATTTATAACCATAATTTGCTATATCTTCAGTTCTAGTAACTTTAATATCACCAACAAGTGGTGTAGCACGTAAAGCAGAATTGACATCATCAGCAGTAGCATCAATTGCTACACTTGCTGTTGAAAATCCACCAAATCCAATATAGAAATAGCCACTTAAAGAATAATTACTTGCAGCACTACTAATAACTTGAACATCATAAGGTGAGTATAATAATGATTTTGTAGGATAAGATAGATAATTCAAATCATAAGCTTCAGCACCAATTACGTCCCATTCAATCTTATATTGTGTAATGATAGCACCACCATTATCTTTCGGTGGAACTATAGTGACATCAATACTATCATTACCAACTGAAGTTAAGTATACTTTCTCTGGTTGTGTTGGTTGAGTCTTCGGTACTTCAGATAATCCAACAGGTAATCCAGGAAATACAGAATAACCCATTGCATTGTATGAAAATACCCGAACAAAGTATGGTACTCCTTTTTCTAGGCCTGGTATATTATATGAACAATGAATTAATGTACAATTATTATTTTGATTGATAATTTGGAAATAGTAACCAAGAGGTGATCCGTTATTACTATCAAATGTTGATGTAAGATCCCATTCTATCTTATATTTTGATACAATATCACCACCATCTGATTCAGGATATTTATATAATATAGTCAATGAATTTGGACCAGCTGTTACAAGATAAACATCTAAAGGTTCTGATGGTTTCTGTACAGGTGGAGCTAAACTCTTAGGAATAGAATATTGAGCATTACTATAACCACGAGCATTTAAAGATGTAACTTTAACATAATAATTTATACCAGGATAAAGATTATTGATAACATATGAATATGAAGTGATTGATGAAATAGCTTGAATTGTAGTTGAATTATAGCCATGAGGCAAATTTCCAGGTGTGGTTACACGAACTAAACTAGTAAAAATAGTATCGCCAGCAATTGTACGAACACCACTTGCATCAATTGATATACGTTGATCATAAATAGAAGGATAATCATGAGTAAAAGTAACAGACCAAAGATAACCATGACTATTAATTCCAGCATTTGTTCTTATTACTTTTACTTCACGAATATCAAGTAATGATTCTAATTCATTACGAATATTATCTTCGTTAGCATTAACAGGAATGTAATCAGTTCTAGAACCATTATAAAGTAAACGGAATGAACCAATTAATTCATGAATACTACTTACTTCAATCGTCTGTACTTCAGGTGTAACAATATTATCATACCATTCAATCAAATAAGTTGAAATTAACGAACCATGAATATTGGTTGGTGAATTGAATGCAACTTTAATTGAACTACATGATTCTAAAACACTTACAGAATCCGATGCTGGAATGGTATTGATACGTACTGAACCATATGGAATAACATCAGGTTTATCATAAGGAGCAATCGATGTAGTACCTTCATCAATAAATTCAGCTGTTTTCCATGCACCAATACCCATAGAATTAATTCCAGCAACACGAATATAATAATTTTGTCCGGATTTTAAATTTGAAATATTATAAGATAAGATAGAACGACCAGCACCATCATGTAGACGATTCTCATCGATTAATGATTGTGCTTCAAGATTAACTGATGATATTTGATCAAAGGAATTATCAAGTGACCATTCAATTGTAAAATTATTTACAGGTGACGCACGATCATCAGGAAATGGGATAAATGCCCAATAAAGTATCAATGAATTATCAGATCCAGATGCACGTAATACTTCAGCATAAGTTGTTGCTAAAGGAACACCCATTGGTTTTAATGAAATAGCTTTTGATGAAACGCTTTTCCATCCTTCTACATTTTTAGCAGAGACTCTTACGGCAAAACCGACGGTATTATCAGAATTTTGAATCAAATTGTTGATAATATATGAATAATATGATTGGGAACCAATATTAAAATTTACTGATGGATAGTTATTCATATCAGAACTATAAACAGTTAAATTATTATTCAAACCCGATTGAGTATAATTTGATAAGCAATAACTGTTAACATCCTGTTTAGCACAAATAAAAGCAGTTTGACCACTGTATACATCCAGAATAAGATTCTTTGTATCAATGGATAGACGATTAACGTCACCAATATTAGTAAGGAAAGTAATGGAATAGATTCGATAAGGAGTTGTTGATGTTAACATCGATACAGATACATCATCAATATCATATAATCTTTCAAGAATAAAATTTAAATCTGAAGCACTAACGTCATATGGAATATCATATGGGTAAGGAATAGAACCTGGTGACATTAATCTAAAAGTGCCACCAATAACATTTTCAGATATGGAAATAGCTTGAATTTCAAAAGGACCACTAGTTGCTGAAGCATCATACCATTCAACATGATAAGATACGATTTCAGAACCACCATCATCTACTGGTGCAGTGAAATTACAATAGAGTTGATTCCATGATGCAATAGATAACGAAACATTTTGAACTAATGTTGGTTTTCTACCAGTTGGTATAACATTAAATGGTGATCCAGTAATTTCTACAACATTTGGAAACATACGATAAACTGGAATAATTTCATAGGGTTGTGATGGTGATGACCAACCAAGAACTAATGTTGCTGATCCAGCATCTTCACGATATTCAATTTTTATTGATACTAATTGACCTGCAATTAATGATGATGCAGTTGGTACAATAAAAACTGATGGAGAATTACCATCAACAACAGCATTTGTAAATTCATCCAAAAGTAAGACATCATCCACCCAAATTCTAATACCATCATCGACAATTAATGTCATTTGATATATTTCAGAAAATGCAGGTAAAAGATAACCGGTAAATCTAGCAGATACATAATCTCTTGCATATTCAATTAATGGTTCATCTTCAGTCCAATGGAAATTAATACTTTTTTCTATACGTGATTCTTGTGGATCACCTAATAACCAACGATTACTAAAATAATTAGCTTGTAATCCACCATGATTTGCTTTAGCTACAGTTAAATTATAATTACCAACTCTTGGAACAGTATAAATCACATCATATAACCCATTATTTCTATAAGTTACAACAGCTTTTTCATTTTCTTGACCACTAATATATGCTAAGAATATCTCACCAATTCTACCACTTTGAGTGTATGCTCTTCTACCAGTTTTACTTGATGATGGGCAATAATTACCATCAATATTAACAATAACATCAGTAATAATTATTATTCCTGAGGCAGATTCTTCATTAGAAGCTCTTAATAATTTACTTTCAGCATACAGTTCAGTAGGATAATCTTCATAAACAAGAAATTGAATTGTCCATGAATAACATGTATTGCATTTCGTATTCTCAGCACCATTTCTAGTTACAGCAACAGTATAGATTGTAGAAAAAGATGCTTCGATAACACTTTTTAAATCTGATGCGCTAATGTTATAAGGTAAATCAGCTGTAATTTCATTATTCATTTGTAAAGTAAATGTTCCTTCAATATCGCTGTTAGCTTGAGTGGAGACAACTTGATAAATAAGATAATCACAATTCAAAATGTGACCTTCAGCAATAGAATTATCACTACATCTTAAAGATGATGTATCAATTTCCATACCAGGTAAATCACCTAAATTTGATTCAAATTCAACAATATATTGATACGAATTTCTAGAATTTGTAAATATTGGTACAGATCTTTCAGAAACGTCAGGATAAGGACTGGAAATTATGATTTTTTTATTCAAAGCATCAATAACTTCAACAGTAAATACTGGACCTGTTTCATTTTGTTTAATTCTTACCCAATCACCAACAATAAAGATTAAAGATGGATCCATATCACCTTCTAATTGAACATATACAGATCCTTCTGAAACTGTAGCCATTATACTAGTGTTTAAGAAACAACCATTAGTTGAAACATTAACAGTACCAACAGAAGGTAATGTACCCATCAAAGCTTCAACATCAGTAATACCAGCTTGAGCTAATACTTCAACAGAATTACCATTAAAAGTAACAACAAATGAGCCTTCTAAGACAGCAGAAGTTGATGGAGATTGACAAAATACTTCAATTAGTTGGGTTTCTTTCTCAGGACCATAGAAAACACGATTACTGAATTCATCACGTGATTCGATTACAAATGAAGAAGTATCTTGATAAATACCAGTAGTTAGACCATTAGAACCAGCAACACCAGATTGATCCACAGCAGTAGTGTAATAAGCATCAATAGAAATCGCTTCGACAGCAGCAACATAAGGCACACGACCGGTCACTAATTCTTGAGTGAAAGTAGTTAAATTTAAATGGTCTCCAATTGCAATAATACTGGGTAAATTACCATAATTCTCAAGATGTGCAATAGTTGCTCCTAATGTTGGACGGAAATTTACATCAATAGTTAGAGCATTATTAGAAGAAGTAGAAATAACATCAACAGTGCCAATATTATCTAATTTTTCTAAAGCCGATTTAATTGCAGTGCTTGTTAATGATGATGAACATGATAATGGGATTGTGTCTAAACCACGGAAATGTAATTTAAAAGTTGATTGTGATGTACAATCAATATTTATTCTTTGTTTCTCTTCAGTAAGATCACGATTGACATAAGGAAATTCATGAGGAATAGTTGATGAGCCAATCATTTCACACTGACCATTCATCACCGTAGTAATAGAAATTGGCATTTTACCAGGATGTAAATTAATTTGTCTGATATCGCATGCTGTTAGAAATGTTATAGCCCATGCAAAATTTTTATAATCACTTGTTTGTGTATAAACAACATTAATATTTCCGATACCAGGTAAGGCTTCTAAAGCTTCTTGAATATCATTACCTGAAGCATCCCATGCTAATGGTTTTGTTTTATTACATGGCTCTAATAAAGTACATTCACCAAAAGATAATTGGAAATAACCTGAACGTCCTGTCATTGATGTCCATGATGTTGAGATGTTTTGTATTTCAAGCTGACTACCATACATAACAGCAACAACATAATCACCACTTAGAACAGGGGTGTAAGTAACATTATATAAACCACCACATCCATTTTTACATGCACAACATGCTTGATCTGCTGTTAATCCATAACTACCATCACCAATATAATTGACATTATCAAGGGCACCACAACCACAAGTAGTACCTTCATGACATTTTCCACTTCTAGCATCTAGTAATGATGCATACACATCACAATTATCACCAACACTATCAACCCAATCACTTGGATCATCAACACTTGCTGAGATCAATGAACCTTCAACCGATGAGTTAATAATAGGAGAGTCGCGATTCGGAATAAATGCATGAACTTTATAGATATCCGTTGGTTGATTGAACAAACGATTATTACCATAAGAATCTTTAGATTGGATTTGAAACGCTGAAGTTACTCCTGTAATACCATAAATCAAACCTCTTCCATAAGCATTTGTAAAATGAGGATCGGGTACATTAGGCACAACAGTAAGAGTAAATGGAGATTCAATAATATTTTGCGAACTAGTTCCTTTTGTTATTTCAGTTACTTGAACACGTAAATTATTTCCGTAAGTATGATCTTGATTTATGTTTACTAAAGAAATGCTTTGGTCCATGTTAAGAAAAGTAATAGAGAAACGGAAATATTTATCGTCGAATTCAATGATATCAATACTAACTTTATTAACACTAACTAAAGCTTGTAATGCATTAGTAATAGTGATAGACGTAGCACCAATCGGTATAGATGATGTTATATCAGAAATCAAATGACCATTCACATCCTCTGATGAAACAGTTAAAGCAAAAGAACCAATCAAATTACCATCAGATAAAAATTCTATTAATTGCTTTTCATTTACTGAGTAAGTCATAATATTAATTTCATAATATCCACGTATTAAAGGATGATACGTAACAAGATATTTACCAGTCGTACAATTCATAATTTTATAGATTAATAAATTACTACTATCAGTTGTACTCATATATGGACGACTTAAAGGTAAAATTGTTACACCTGAAGAATATTCAAAAATACCATAATCAGATATTAATATAGTTTCATTACCAATAACAACAGTATCACCACGTATAACTTTACTTGTAACATCCGAATGTATTGTTAATACACGAGAACCATATGTTGTACTACCATTACCAAGTTCAATCCAACCTAATGGCTCAACAGTGAAATCAAATAAATGAGCAACACCAGTATAATTCACATCATTTATTTGTCTCATTTGTTTATCATATCCTGCCCAATCACCAATACCAAAGATAGAAATATTAAATTGATTAAAACCATGATTAAAAATATTATTACCAGAAGAATCTCTTGATTGAATGATAAAACTACAATCAGTTAATGCTGTACAATCAGATAAACCAGAACCTGTAGCTGAAGTTGTAGAACTTTCTAATTCGCCAGGATAAATATAAATAGCAAATGGACTATTAATTATATGACGAGAATATGATAAGTAATCACCAGATAATACTGTACCAGTAGGAATATTTGGTCCAGACCATGTGATTTCAAACACAGCTTCATCTGTCATATGAAAATATAATATTTGAAGTGATGATAAATCATTTGCATTTAAATTTATTTTGAATGAAATACTTTCAGTTTCTAACGGAACTTGATCTAGTATAACTGTATCATTAATCACAACAACGACGCCATAATCAGTTGATATGGTAAATGTATAATTACCAGTAGTAGGTACAGTTAAATAACCATCCCATTTAACACTAAAATAATCATTTGGAAATCCACCTGAATATGGTTCATCGTAAGGTAATGGTGACAATGTACCCCAATTAAATGAGAAATAAGTATCTAATTTAGTTGAATCACAACCACAATTAGTAATATCTAAATCACAAAAAGTATAGGTACCGAAATTCCAAAATGTTGATGTATTATCTTGTTGTAAACCATCACACCAATATGGATTATGATATAGACCATCATGTAAATGATAACTTGATGCGAATAAAGGATGCGTTAAATCAACTCTTTTATTATATGTTGCTAATAATCCACCTCTTGTTAATAACTTAATTGACATATTATAACGACCTGTAAAAAGATAGATCACCGTTATATATATACATATATAATATATTATACATATTTTAGACAAGGCAATTATAGTGAAATAGAATACAAATTAATCATCATACATGCGCTGTTATAATTGCTTATAAGTGGTAGATATGACAATTTTTAAGATGCAACTAGAAACGTATAACAGTTGACATGGCAATATGAAAGTTACAAAAAAAATTATGCACAGAAAGGTAAATCACCTGTTATAGATGGATCATAATATATAGTATAAATACCATCATTATATGGTTCTAATTGTAACACATTCAAAGGAATTGATGAATTAATGATACCAGAGATTGAATCTGATTGACAATTATCAGACATTCCTTCAAGATTCAACAAGAATTTACTACTTTGGGATAATGAACTAATCAAATTATTACCAAAACGATCACGTAATTGAACTGTTAAATACTCTCTGATACCTTCTACACTAACATGTGATGCATTATGTGTTGATGTTGCAGAATACTCAACTGTTGGAATCACTTCAACACCAGCTGTCAAGTCATTTGATACATCAATACCATCAATTCTTACATAAATATCATATATATCAGATACGGTCGGTGTATAATTAATTTGATATAAACCTAATGTTCCTGATACAGTTGTAAATGAATCTATTGGTTGAATAAAAGGATATACAGATGCTATAGCATTCATAGCTTGAATAACTTGAATAATTGGTAACGCTATACCACTTGGTTGAATAAATGATATATATGTTATTGAATCATTAAAATCACCACAGATATGATTGCTAGAGTTTGATACTGTTGTAATCATAAAATTTGAATTCACTTCAAGAAAAGCTGAAGATAATGCTTGTTGCAAAGCTGTTACAGTCCATGAAGCATCAACTTGAACAGTAACATTCAAAAATTGCATAGCAAAATGCGAATTCGTTAATGAAGTCTTTCGACAATATAATGCTTGAACTGAATTCATTCCTATCATTGCTGCAGTAGTGCGTCCTTGTAATCGAATAGAAATCGAATCATAATCATCATGATTTAAACGATTATTACCACCATAACCCTTTAATGATGATTCCGCTATAATCTGAGGAGGATGTTGATGTTCATATGGTGATGGCGTATACTTAACATTATCATTATTAACATATAATAATGGTTCATTAATTAATGATGATGGACAACTACCTGAAGCTATACCACCTACGTTACCATTACATACTGCATCAAAAATAACTGTCCAAACAGAAAAGATATAATTATTATCAGTGTAAAATAAACTATTATCTTTATCTAATGCGATACCATAAGTATCTTTAATTACAGTAATATCACCAATTGAATATAATTCACGTAACGCATTTTGCACATCATTAGCACTTGCAACAACGGATAATGATGTTGTATTTTCATTATGAATTCCAAGCGAAAAAGTACCAGTAATAGGAAATAATGGTGATAATGCTCCATCATTTGGATCTATTGATATCTTAATAATTGAAGCTGATGATGATTTTAACGTATCAACGTAACCTTTTACATCATTAAATTGAACAAAGATAGTATTTGTTACAGTAGTATTACCACAAAATATAGTTGCACCAGTAGATCCGATTTTAGGATTACTTAAAGTTATATTACCCAAATTGAAGGTATTTGTCATTAATGATTGAACAGAAGATAATGTTGCAGAAGAAGCTGTAAAAGATATTGATGAATCAAATTTATCACCACTATTGATTGAAATAGTTATTATTGCCTCAGTTAATGCTTTTCTACATTGTATTACTTGAACAGCTGAACGATAAGGTGCATCACCAGGTTGAATTATGCTCGATGGAGAAGCACCAGAAATTACTGGTAATGGCCCAACTAATGAATCAAATCTTACCCATACTGTTTTACCTGCAATAGATGATGATAGACTACTTGGTGGTGCATTCGATGTAGGATCTAATAATGTAAAAGATCCTAATGTTCCCAAATTTGTTAATTGTGTCTTCAAATCATTATAAGTTCCAATATTTTGTGCTGAAGGTAATGATTGTCCACGAAATGATAATGTTATAGGATTTGATATTGGAATATTTAATGATTGTATTTGAGAGGTGTAACTTACAACTGAAGCTAAAGTTGTTAAATATTGAATAGAATATTGACGAGTATCCTTAGCTTGAATTGTAATTGATAATTGTTCACCAGCAATTCCACCAATCAAACCTTTACCATAAGCAATAGATGATGTTGGATCAACTGGAGCATTCTGAACAAATACAGTGCATGGACTACCTTGAATATCAATATTATTAATTGTTATTCGAACATTGTATGTACCAGTATTCCATAATGTATATGAGACAGGATAAATGCCTTTTTTACCTGGTCTAGTCATCGTAAGATATTGAAAATATGTTTGAGCTGATTGTAAAGATGATGGTAGTAATGTTAATTGTTGACCTGTTGCTGGACCTGAAGGTGGCATAGATTGCCAGACATTTAACATTGTCAAGAATTCAATTGACCAGGTCGTTGTTGTTGTACCTGTACCAGAAGAACCGGGTATAGTAGTTTTAGTGACAATAACATTCAATTGAAAATCATGTAATCTTTCTAAAATTGCTTCTAAACCAGTTTGTGAAATACTTGATGGAATATCAGCTGTAATACGTCCACCAAATGATAATCTAAAATATCCTGTTGATTGTAGACTAGGTGGAACATTAGTCGCAGTAATAGTATCAATAGCGGATGATCTACGATAATAATCACCACTTTCAGGTTGTGTAAATTCAACTAAGAAATAATCAGAATTACCATTACCATAACCATCAAAATGAGTTGTATTGTCACCAAATCTTAAATTACCAAAAATATCACGTGCTTCAATTGTGAAATAATTCATGATACCAACTTCAGCAAGTGATAATGATTGTAAGGGCATATCATTGTAAGTTGAACTAAAAGCGCTAATGTCATTGTGTACAACATGTAATGTTGGATGTCGTAAAGCACAAAAACTTGGTGTAACATATTGATGTAGACCATCGTAAACACGATTATAAATGAAAGGAAACGTTGCACCAATACATGACAAAATAGATTCATCATTTTTTGTACTACTAGTTGATAAAGTAACTGCTACATCATAATAACCTGCTGTTGTAATCGTATATTTTACAGTATATGTTCCATCATTATTATCATCAACATTACCTCTATATTGAATATTTGAATTACTTTTTAATGTAAAAACAACTTTAAATAAGTCACCACCAATAATTTGATTATTACTAAAAGCATCTTTTGCTTGAATAAATAATTCTCCATATTCACCAACAACTGCTTCAATTAAATAATCCATTTTCTCTTTAGATGGACTTTCAACTTCAGATGTCATAGGAATCGATGGACCAGGCAATACTAATAATGCAAATGGTGAACACTTATTGAATTCACCTAAACCACAATAAATATCTTTCTCACCCATTTGAATTTGCAATTGATATTGTCCTGCTTTTAATGGTGTATAAGTTGTAATAAATAAACCATTGCCAAGATATTCTAAAGTACCATAATAAATAGTTGGACCATTGGTTATTGTAACTTTCAATAAATCTAAAGGATCAAAATGTTCATAATCAACTGTTTGATTGTTACCATCCGCATCTTTTGTTTGAATATAGAATGAAGCTGATCTACCTGCTGTAGCATTTGTTAAACCAATTCCATATGCAGTTGTATAAGGATAATCTGCTGCACCGGGTACAATAGTTGTAAGAAATGGACTGCCAACTATATCTATACCATTATAATATGCTGATGATGGAATCACTTGTTTACGTATAAATGATGATGAATACTTTAATGATATAGATGCTGTACCAGTTAATTCAATATAATTCAAATCGAATTGATAATACATACCAGATTCTAAGTAAATGGATGCTCTATGTTCAATACAACATACATCAGATGCATCAATTAATAAAGTATGATTCAAATTAAATATTGCACTATCATCAGCTAATAAATAAAATGTATAAATAGCTGATTGCTCTATAATTAATTTTCCACTCCAAGTTACACTCACATAATCACTTGAATCAGATGTTATGAAACCGGTAGACCAATCAAAATTAATTGTAGGATCAATTCTCGAAATACTTGGTGTTCCATAAAACCATTGATTATCATAATATAAAGCATTTAAGCCACCACTAGTTAATTGCATAATTTTAGTATGATAATATCCTGGTGTATCAATAGTATAAACAGCAGTATAATCAGGTTTCCCAGCTTCTTTTTCATATACAGTTAAAGTAGGATTAGGTCCAAGTAATGTTTGGTGATTACCATTTACAATTGTTTCAATATAAACAGTAGCATTCGAACCAAAAAGATATCGATTACTTATACCAAGATTTTCAATATTACCAATTAAATCTCGGAATGTTATTAACCATGAATATTGTCCATTTGTATAAGTATCACGACTAACTTCAGTATGACCAACAGACGACATAGATTGTAAAGCAGCTTGTAATTCAAATGCTGTTACATCATAATCAATCAATATTGATTCACTATTACCATATGTCAATTGAATTTGTCCACTTAATGGTGTTGGTGTACCACCTGCTGTCCATAACCTTTGAATTTCATAACGAATATCTGATGCTTCCATCATACGTAAATTACCAACATCTTCAGTAAATGATACAGTCCATTTAAAACCAGTATTTGTATCATTTCGATAAACATTAACAGTACTTACTGATGGTAAATTTTCTAAAGCATTTTTCACCTGAGATGCACTTGCATCATGATCAATATCATTCGTATAATAACCTTCATAGAAAATTGTAAATGTTCCCGATACAGGTGATATACCTTTGACACTTTCTTCTACAATAATACTGGAATAACTATTACCATCATTTGAAGCAAAAACAGAGATAGAACTAACATCACCCACAGGAGAAATAAATGTAACTGTATAATCAGTAAAAGTAGAAATTATCACTGATGTAACTTGAACAACAACTGGGGCTCCATTAGGGCCATATAAAGTGTTTAATGCTGATTCAATTGATGCAGATGAAATAGGATGAACAATTACACTTGAAGTATCATGTAGGCAAAAAATTCTCAAATGAGTTACAGAATTTGACACACGAAATGCATTTTCTTCACGAATAAATTCATCATCACTAGCAATAGTTATTGTTTGTACTTCACACACACCTGTAGTTTGTTCAGTTATTATAACACCATTGCTTGATGAGTTCATTAAAGGAACATTACCAAGATTAGTTAAAAATGTAATCATAAATCCAACACTATTATCACTATAGATTTGTCTTTGAACGTCAACATTTTGAACATTATTTAATTGTTTGATTGCTGTTTGAACGTCATATAATGATGATGAACTTGTAAAGTAACCAGAATTATAAATTGCTTTTGATGAAGGCGTCAAATAATCCTCAAGAGTTATCATAATATTGTTATTTAATGCTGTGGACAGAATCCGAATCTCTTGAATCTCATAAATCTGTGGATTATAACTCGCAACTCCTTGATCACGATACCAAGAATTATTATTCGAATAAAAAGTTTCAGTCACAAAAATATCTTTTCCAGCAAAACCAGCAGCAATAGTAACATCTTTCAAAACAGCACCGGATGCCATTTTCGGTTGAATTGTAAATTGATTACGACTACCTTTAATAAATTCTTCAACTGATATTCTACAATTCATTTGATTACTTTTCACATGTAATAATGATACATCACCAGAATTAATAAATATTATTCTCCATGTATCAATAGTCTGTGAATTATCCATCATACTGTCATGAGTAATATCTACTTCACCAGTCAATAATACATTTTCAAAAACATTTTGAATTAAATTTTCATCCATTGTTGACGAAATATTTGCCATGTAATTACCAAAACTTATCAGAAGACTAGAAGAATTACAATTTTTTGCTGTAATAATTTGTTGTTCATCAACATTATATGTAATTCCTAAAGAAAGACTAGATCCTTGTGCTGTAGTATATAATGGACTTGAACCTGATGTTGCTACAACTGTTTTCGTCTCTTCACTTAAAATACCTTCACCCAGAGCATTCATTGGAGCAACTTTGAATGAATATGTTGTATCTGCTATCAAATTAGATACCACATATGAACGTACATCTGGAATACCAGTACCATCATAAACTAAATCTACATCAGTACCTTGAACAACTTGACTTACAGAAATAGCAACATGTGAAGATAATGGTGTTAATCTTCCAGCTGTTGCATATAGTAATGGTAAATCACCAGCATTAGAATCAAAAGTTACTAACCATGTATACGCATTTCTATCATTACCATGAATAAAGTTAGAACTACGTGTTACTGACACTGTACCAAGACCTGGAATATCTTCTAAAGATGCTTTCAATTCAAGAGCAGATACAGAATATGGTAAATCAACTGACATTGAGCCTTTAAATGATAATGTGAAACTACCACCAATTTTTTCAGTACCAGGTGAAATTGTTGTAATAATACTTGTTGTACTAGCAGGAACTGTTGTAACAACTAAATCTGCAACAATTCCATCATAACCATTAAATTTCACAGTAAACGATTTGGAATTAGATGAATCAATATAAGGTGATACAGTTGTTGACATATTAGAATATTTGATATTTCCAGTAGATAAAAATAAATCATTTAAGTATGCAGCAATAAAAGTAGGTGGACGTGAAAATGATAATGATTGAGAACCAGTATACCATCGATCATCAACTGAGACAGAGAGAGAAAAACTGTTGATATCCTCACTAATTGTCTTTTTTGGAATACTGATTTGTTGTACGGCAGCAGATTTTGCATCAACAGTTGTTTGTATCATTTGAATTTCATTGAAGACAGTTCTTGGATTCGCATATGTGTTAATCCCAACTCCTGCATATTGATATAATTTATAGCCAGTTATAGGAATGCCACCAGTACAATTAGATGGTGGCATAGGCCAATTAACAGTCATTTCATTTGAATTCACAGTAGTTATCATTGGAGAAATATGTGCATAAACATTGAAACGAGAAGCATCTAAACCAGGTAACATACCAACTACAGTTGATAGAATAGGGCTTGCACCAGATTTCCCATATAAATTAGCAGCGACGATATAAAAACGATAAACATTACCCTCTTTAATATTATTTAATGTATATTCATATAGAAGATGACCATTAGCATCATTTAAAGCATTATTTAAACCTAAATTTATTTCATGATAACTACCATCATCAGGTGCAGCATAATGTACATAATACCCTGTGATAGGAGACCCACCATTATCAGTTGTTGTCATGAATCGGATAGTAATAGCACCATCACCGTAAACACTCTGTAAACCAATATTCGATTTTGATGAATGATATGGCTTTGGTGGTGCGATTGGTGCTCTTGGATTACGTACAGTAAATACCGATGGTGTTGAAAAATCTGACAAACACGCTTTTAAGATATCAGTTGCGAAACAATAATTCACAGCTCTTACTAAGAAACGATAACTTTTGCCTGTTTCTAAAACAAATGATGTCGTACTTGTTACAGTAAATGATAATCTATCAGGTTGATTAATACCATCATATGCTAAACGAATATTGCCACCTTGCCAATCATCGACATATAATTGAAATCCTTCCACTGTTGCACCACCATTTTCACGTGGATAATCCCACTCTACTGTAATTGAATTACTTGTACTACTAACTAGACGTACAGGTGGTGGTGGTTCTGGTCTATTATAAGTTGGAATTAGAAATTCAGGTCTAGTATTAACAGGATAACCATAACTAATACTATTATGAGCAGAAATTCTTGCATAATATGGATTGCCAGCGGATAATTTTGTTATGAGATAAGAATATGGTAGAGGACCAGTTAAGTCTGTAACATAACCTTGACATATTCCTCCATCATTATTATTATTCTCACAATTAGTTGATGGACCACTACCTTGTACAATTTCATCAATAGTAATTGGAGAGTTACTATTATTATAACCACAACTCATTAATGCATTATTTACACCTAGTAATGGAACATTACCTACTGTACAAACATCAGTACCATTCACAATCTTACAACCATCAAATGTTACTTTCCATTGGTAACCATCTACAAGATCTTCTCTTGAGACTGAGACAGTGCCAGTTGTTTCTAAAGCATTTAAATAACTTGCTAATTCACTTGCTGAAGCATCTGCAGGAATACCTCCTGCTATTTCTGTATACTCATTATTATTTCGCTTGGATGGTGATGTCATAGTTAGAGAGAAAGAACCACCAAGTGGCTCAGAACCAGCTTGAAGCTCTGTTACTACGACCTTTGAAGCATTACCGAGAAGTAAAGAGTAATTAGGCACTAATGGTAGAACATTTTCAGTACCCGGAGGATAAGCACCAGGCATTGAAGTAAAAGTAACGGTCCACTGATATTCTTTATATACACTTGGTCCTGAACGTTGAACACTTACTGTATTAATATTTGGTAAAGATTGAATAGTTGACACAAGAACTGTTTCTGAAACACTAAAATCAATCAAATCAGTTGTATGACCACGATATGATATAGTAAAAGAACCAGAAATTTCATTACCAGCAATTGAAGGGAAAGGAGATCCACCACGTTGCTGGATCGTTTCTAAACCATCAGTAAAAACATTAATAGCAACGTTACTACCAGTTAGCTTATTAAAGTATTGAACAACTTGAATAGCATCAATATTACCACCTAAGTCAGGACTTATAAATCGAATACGATATAATTGTCCATAGGCACCAACAAGATTTGAATTTTCATTTGTTACTGTAATAGCATCAAATGACATTGTATCTAATTCTTGTAATGCTAATTTAATTGCTGCTGCTGCACCGCTATAATCATTATTAATAATAGATGCTGGAATATCTTCTGTAATTGAACCACGAAAAGATAATCGATATGTTCCACCAATACCTGCATCACCAGTAACTTGTTTAGTAACTTTAATATAACGAGAACCCATCAAACTATTTGTTGTTGCTGTTAACAATGGTAGATTTCCACTCATATCAGTAACATTGTTGAAAGTAATTAGAAATCCACCATTCACATTACCAGAATTTCTTTGAAAACATGCAGTAGTAATACCACCAGTAAAAGATACTGTAACTGAGTGAATAATTTGAATATTCTCTAGTGCATTTTGAATAGTTATAGCATCGGCTAAATAACTTATTCTTTGAGATGTATAACCATTAAAAGTAAGAAGAAAACTACCGCCACTTGCATCACAAACAACTTTCTGTACTTCTAATACTGGTGATATTGCATGAAATGTTGTTGAAATGAATAATAGTTGCTCCTCAGGTTGCTGATGACTTGTTTGACTACTAATCAATTGGACTTCATTCATTACATGACAATGAGCATCAATTGCTTGAACTTCAACTGCAAATTGTGTTTCAGCATACTCAATTCTATAGAAAGTTACATCATACCCACCATCTAAAGCAGGTGGTTCAAATGTTGCTTGTAATGTTGATCCATCAATTATCGATAAAGTAGGGTTCACAGGACGACCAGGACGTTGATATTGTGGAATAGCATAGGGAATACTTGAGAAAGCGTAAGGACCTTGTCCTACACTATTAATAGCCGCAACACGGAAATAATAAGCAATACCTTCATCTAACTCATGAACAGTAAGTTCTAAATCAGATAAATTAGTGATCACTGCTGATCCGAGAGGAAGACGATTAACCGAATCTAAAGAATTGAATGGAGGAGAAATCCCAACTTGATCTTTGGACACAACACCAGTGACTACAGTTCCAGTCATATCAGAATCATCAAATTCAATCAAATCTAATGAGCCCAATTCTGTTAAGAAAGTAATTAACCAAGTATATCCATTGTTTTCATCAGCTACAGATCTTGTCACTTCAACTTGACCGATTGTAGTTAATGCCTCAAGGATTATTTTTACAGAACGAGCATCTGCGTCATAAGGGACATAGATTGAACGAGCTCCTCTAAACGTTAATGCGAAATTTCCACCAATAATTGAACTTGTTCCTTGCTTAGTCTCAGTTACTGTTACTGTGTCAGTTGCATAGGTAAAAGCTGACGATGGTTTTGCACCACCAGTTAATCCTGTTGTGACATTGTAGACAACAACCTGTAGTAATGGTAAATTACCCGAATTAGTATCAAATGTTACTAACCATGTACATTCCCCTTTTGATGATTGGGAAGTTGATGTAGGAGTAACAGTGACTGTACCAATATTATCTAATAACTCAAGAGCATATTTAATAGCATTTTTTTCACCATTACGTATTGTTTTAATACTAATTGTATCATCAGCTGCTTTAGATGAATGACCAATTTGACCCAAGGCATTACCATCAACTGGATTACGTGCAAGAACTTGTAACTGACTAATATCACCTTGAGAACTCACGAAAGTTATAGTCCAAACACACGACATTTGAATCGAATTCAAACTTTCCCCTCTTACTACTACTTCAGGGAAAACTGATAATGTTTCAATCGCTTCTTGGATCTTTCCTGCAGCACTAGAGCAATCAGACGAAGAAAACTGATTAGCTTTAATCCAACCAGTTATTTCATTATCATAAATCAAACGGAATTCTAAATACATTGATACCTCATGATCACCACCTTGTAAACTAGTATCGATAGTAGATGAAGTAATTGTTTGAACTTCTACTACCGATGAATCGCATGATGATGAAGTACCGGGTTTCAAATAAATAGGAATTGTTGTCTGGTTTTTATAAGTTAACTCCATAACAGTAGAATTTCCAATATGCAATGAGGTTGTCTTCACAGCAATTTGCTGAATTTCTTTAAAAGTTCCTTTCCGTACTTCACTTACAGTCACTTTTGCTTCTATTCCAGTTAACAACTGTCCACTTTGAATGGTAAATAAAGGAATATCACCTTCGAAAGTACGTGCATAATTTTCTAAAAAGCTTATAGTCCATGCGTAACCCAACTGATTATCCGGACCAGTACGTGTAACAGCTATAGCACCTTTTGGAAAATTAGGTATTTCCTCCAAAGCATCTTTAAAATCATTTGCAGGAGCATTAAAAGCAATAATTTTCGTCATGCCATTAATATTACTATGTTGGAATAGAATTTGAAATGCACCACCCAATTCATTACCATTATCTGATGCTACTGAGATCGTAGGTGGCGATATCTTGTCATTCGATCCAACTAATCCACTATTATCGTAAGTTAATGAAGGAATATTACCAGAATTCATATCAGAGTTGAATACAATGGTCCATTGATATCCATGTTGATAATCACTTGCAGAACGTGTAACTACAACAGTCCCGATTGTGCTTAGAGCTTCTAATGCTATACGAACATCATCTTCAGTAGCATCATACGCAATCGCAGTAGTTGTCTGACCACCATAGGTAAGAGTGAATGTACCAGAGATAACATTCCCTTCAGTAAATGTTTCGATGATAGCAGATGCACCAGCAGGACCAAGCTCTTGTGTATGAACACTCAACTGTGGTACATTTCCCATGGACAATGGGAAAGTGACCGAATAGATAGAAGTATCTGCATTAGGATTGGTTAATGTGACGACAACACCTGTATCAACATTACTCATCGCTGAAATAATACTTTGCACATCACTACCAAACGATGTACCAGAGGCAGGGTAGTTAACAAAGATATAGCCGGAATCTTGCTTACTACCACCTGTAGCACTCGTATCTAGAGTAACAAAGAAGTAACCACTTGTAGCTTGAGAGACGATAATATTTTGGACTTCATTTACTTCAGTAGCGGATGTAGTCACGACTTGTTTTTCATCAACTCTCTTTGCGGTGGTAACCACGGATTGGATTTCATTTGCTCCTGTATAAACACTAGTTACAATAGATTGGACTTCTTGGACACCAGGGTCAGAGTCCCATTCCACCTATTTGAGATTGACAAGATGAATGAATAAATGAATGATTGAATAAGTATTAGGTGGGATCACATAATTATAATAATGCAATAGATGAATATAATATCAGCAAAGAAAATAACAGGCAAAACGATAACATCTGAAGTTTCATCGGGCCATATCAATTCAAGTATCATCACTACATATCAGCGGCAGCATAATCATGGCTATCAGCCGCAGTATAATCATGGCATATCAGCCCAAATATCATCATGATATAGCAGCTGAAGTGTCATCGAGACCTATCAGCCGAACTATCATCAAGAAAGTTTAATCATTAGATGACATATCACGATGAAATTTTAGCCGAAGCTCATCAGCGGCAGCATCATCATGCGTATCAGCCGAAGTATGAACATGATTTATCAGCCGCAGTATCATAACGATATATTAGCCGCAGAATCATCATGACATATCAGCCGCAGCATCATTACGATATTACAGCATCATAACGATATAATTAGCCGCAGTATCATCGTGAGATATCAGCTGCAGAAACGTCATGACATATCAGCCATGCATATCAGCCGCAGCTTCATCATGAAATATTAGACGAAGATTCATCATGACATATTAGCCGCATTATCACAATAACATTTCAGCCAAAATATCAACATGACTTATCAGTCGCAGCATCATGACAATTCAGCCACAGTATCATATCAGTTTTAAAGGTAAACAAAGCAGTTATATCATCAATTACGGAAAATAATGAATATCATCAATAAGCTAGAATTGCAGAGCAGGGAACACTATCATCATAGAATAGAAGATAAATTTATGATAGTAGTCGAATGCAAGAGGGTCATACCTTATAACTGTTAATAGCAGAGCCACCATCATTCAATGGTGCTGAGAAATTAACATGAATTGAACTATCACTATAAACAGTCAAATCCAAGAATGGCGCTGAAGGGGTTTCTATTTATTGCAATGATAATATAGTACAGTATAAAAGAGAGAGTCAGTTTTCATAGATTATTTTGCATAATAATGCATCATGGATAAAAATTTGAAAAACACAAAAGTATATTATTATATATGATGCAATGAATTAAAAGCATATTATTATATATGATGTAATTGACAAGAATATCATTAGTGATAATAATGATACCTAATGCATGAAGATATCCTGGAACTGCAAAAAGCAGACCAAGTAACCAATACATTGCAACCCTGTTGAATATTTATGTTAAATCAAAACAAATCAAATTATCATTGACAATGATAATAATAAAAAAACTACGATGAAGATTATAATTACCTTGAGTACATTCAACAAACTTGAGCACTTGAACACTTGAATACTTTCAATAAGACAAAAGAACTTTGATCTATGGAAAGAACCAAACTTGAAAACACTTGAAACAACCTTAACACAATACTTTTATCTGAAGCAGTTTCAAAAAAAAAAGAAACTGAATATATGCGCTCAATCCTTGTGAAACTCTGTCTTCAGTGCATACTAAATTGGGCATTGAAATTGCGCGGTTGGTTTTTGCGGGAAGATTTGTTCTCCGTAAGTTATCCTTCCGATGATTTGTACGAACGTACGTACACGTACAGTACAGTATTTTTTTTAAAAAAAAAAAAAAAAATCACAAAAATGTTTAGACTTTCAACTAAATTTTTTATGCCACTAGCCGCATGTATTGGTGTTAGTTCATTTAATCGCCAAAGCACAATCTCATATTCACAGCAATCAACAACTAATTTTATAGCAACAAAAAAATCATCATCATCATTAAATTTAACAAATAAAATTGTATTAATTACAGGTAAGTAGTACCTTAAGCTCATCATGAATTGTGTTGCTGCTTATGATAACGACTTTTTCTTTTAATTATAAAGCATGTCTGATAATATTATATAACGACTTTTCCTTTTAATTATAAAGCATGTCTAACTAGTTATTGTATTGATTACAGGTGCAACAGCTGGTATTGGAAAATCATGTGCATGGAGATTTGCAGAAGAAGGTTGTAAACTAATATTAATTGGTCGTAGAGAAGATAGATTAGAACTATTAAAAAATGAATTGGTATTAACATATCCATTACTTAAAATAAAGACAGTATCATTATCAGTAACAGATATTGAGAAAATTGAAGTATTACCAACAACTTTACCTGATGAATTTAAAGATGTTGATATAATCGTAAATAATGCTGGTTTAGCTTTAGGTGTATCGTATGTAGATGATAATAATGTTTATGATGCAAAAACTGTTTTAGATACGAATGTTCTAGGAGTTATAGCATTATGTTCAGCATTTGTACCTGGTATGAAGAAGCGTGGTTATGGTCATATTATTAATATGGGTAGTGTAGCGGGACATTATTGTAAGTTCTAGCTAGATCTTATCTTATTTTATTGTTACTGTAATGATATCATATCGCATACACCATCCCAATCATTATTATCATCATCATCATTTTCTGTATTAAATAGCCTACGCATCTGGCAGTGTATACAATGCATCTAAGTATGCTTTAAGAGGATTCACTGAAGCAGCTAGACATGATTTAGCTGGTAAGTTATACACTTATCACTTTACCTTCATCAGCACTTACTTCCAGTACCATCATCTCAAACAACAACAACAACTACTACTACATACATCATCATCAATAATCATGACTTCTTATCTCTTAGGCACACCAATTAGAGTGACTTTGATTTCACCCGGATTGGTCGGTAACACAGAATTCTCAAATGTTCGGCTCAAAGATGATGTTAAAGCTGCCGCGGTATGAATAAATAAATGGATAGATAGATAGATAGATGAATGGATGAATGAATGTATGGATAGATAGATGGATGTAGGATAAATAGATGTATAAATGAATAGATGGACGAAATGTAGATAGATGGATGGTAAATGATGAACTGAAATTGTATTTTTATGAGACGTCTATTATACATAACTTTATATCATTACACACTAATTATCCTAAATTATGATATTATGTTACAGGTATATGAGAATTTGGTACCTCTTCATCCAGATGATGTTTCTGATACGGTGATTTATGCGGTAAGATTTTGTTGTGATTATAGTGTTATGTAGACTGGTGGTGCTGATTGATTTGTAATGTTGTGATACTATGGTACTGGTGGTGGATATGACGATGTAATGGCGATGGTAATTTAGATGGTGACTATAATGGTGTGATAGTTGTTGATTATGATGACCCCATCATTGCATCATATTTTCATTTTACATACATTTATAACATATACTTTTCAGGCGACTCGTCCAGCTCATGTGCAAATAGCTGATATTATCATGTACTGTACGAATCAATCAGGACCTAGAGACTTACAAAGAGTTGGGCCATCACTTGGGAAGGATTAAGTACTTACAAGTCATCTATGAAATTCATCATTGTCACCAAAAATATCATAAAGATCTATAACATCGATATGCAACAGTATTCATGTTTTCTAACATTTTGTTTTCCAACATATAAATTTGATTCAGTGTGATATTTTACTTTTGTGATAGTGAATGATAAATCTATTACAAGTAGTGAATTCAAGTAATGAACTTGAGAGGCACTGATCGTCGTCTCTTCTATTGTTTCCATAGTTGTACTGATGATAATGTCATTAATACCAAGAATTCTTGGAAGCTTAATAATACTTATACTTAGAAATTTGATTTAGCACATACGCATAAAGCACATAACTT
>Ga0164295_10000630_pt1 | contig 29615 bp, 19 predicted proteins | sample GEODES006metaG_FD_111798 | JGI IMG/M metagenome (GOLD analysis project Ga0164295, IMG submission 111798) | Oligotrophic lake water microbial communities from Sparkling Lake, Wisconsin, USA - GEODES006 metaG | ecosystem: Environmental > Aquatic > Freshwater > Lake | place: USA: Sparkling Lake... | reverse complement strand
GCCGCCACGGGGCGTCGGGCCTCGAGATCTCCGATCTCTACCCCTGTCTTTCGGCCCATGCCGACCGGCTGGCGGTGTTGCGCAGCTGCCACCACACCGAGTTCAACCACTCGCCAGCGCTGTACTTCATGCACGGTGGCAACCGGCAGATGGGTCGGCCGAGCCTGGGGGCCTGGTGCACCTATGGCTTGGGATCGGAAGCGGAGGATCTGCCCGGCTTCGTGGTGATGCGCGACGGGCCGCTCAAAGGGGGCCCCGAAACCTACGGCGCTGGCTTCCTGCCGGCGGTCCATCAGGCCACCGAATTGCGCAGCGTCACTCCCCCGATCCTTCATCTGAATCGCTCCGCCACGGCGCCCTCCCTCGACACCCGCCGGCTGCTCGACTTCGCGCAATCGCTCAATCGGCAGCACGCGGCCGCACGGTCGGAGGACGATCGGCTCTCGGCCCGGATCGCCGCCGGCGAGCTCGCCTTCCGGATGCAGTCGGCGGCGCCGGAGGCGATCGATCTCGCCCGCGAGACCGCCGCCACCCACAGGCTCTACGGCCTCGACCGCGACGAGACCCGTTCCTTCGGCACGCAGTGTCTCACCGCCCGCCGGCTCGTGGAGCGGGGGGTGCGGTTCGTGCAGCTTTACCACGGCGGCGGCAATGTCGGCTGGGACACCCACGGCAACAACGACGGCCAGCACCAGACCAACGCGCTCCAGACAGACGGCCCGATCGCCGGGCTCCTCGAGGACCTCGCGGCCCGCGGGCTGCTCGATTCGACGCTGGTGACTTGGGGGGGCGAGTTTGGTCGCACGCCCACTTCCGAGGGCTCCGACGGCCGCGATCACAACCCGTATGGATTTTCAGTCTGGCTGGCCGGAGGGGGCGTGCGTGGCGGGATGGCGTATGGCGCCACCGACGACTTCGGCTTCAACGCCGTGGAAGACAAAGTGCCGATCCGTGATCTCCACGCCACGATCCTTCATCTCCTCGGCCTCGGGCACGAGGAGCTCACCTATCTGTTTCAGGGTTTGGAACAGAAGCTGACCGGCGTCGAGCCGGCGCGGGTGATCCGCGAGTTGCTCGCCTGACGGGATGACCGTGATAACAAGAGCCCGCGCGTCAGGACGGCGTTTCCGGCCGGGGCGGTCACAGACAAGCAGGGCTGCGGCCCGCCCCCCAGAACGTCGCTAGAGCGTCGCCGGATCGGGTGGGGTCCTATACTGAAGGCGTATTTTCCGCCGGGCCCAAGGTCCTGGGTGAAGAGGATGTGTCTGTCGTGCCCGACTCCTGCCCTCCCGTCTGTGTCTGGCTGAAGCGCGATCTCCGCGTCGACGATCACGCCGCGCTCGCGGAGGCCGTGGCCAGAGCCCGGGGCGGCGCGGTGTTTGCCGTGTTTGTTCACGAGCCGGAGGTGCTCGCGCAGCCCGAATGGGATTCGAGCCACACGGCGTTTCAGGCCGAATGCCTTGCGGACCTCGAGGCCGCTCTCCGCCGAAAGAACATCCGGCTTGTCACGCGGCGGGGCGAGATGGTGGCGAGCCTCGAACACCTCCGAAACGAGACGGGCTTTCGGCTGCTCGTGGCCCACGAGGAGACAAGCACAGGCGTGACCTATGCCCGCGACCGGCGTGTCAGACGCTGGGCGCGGACGGCCGGCATCGAGTTGCTCGAAGTGCCGCAGACCGGTGTGGTGCGGAGGCTCGCAACGCGAAACGGATGGAACCGACTCTGGGAAAAACGGATGACAGCCGCGTGCGCCTCCGTGCCGCGCAGCACCGGCCGCGGCGGGAGCGATGTCGTCGAGCGGCTCGGCTCACTCGGCATTCTCGGGTGCCGCGAGCTCGGCCTGCCGGCCGACACGAAAGACCGGCAGCGGGGTGGCGAACGGGCGGCAATCGCGGTGCTTGAAGATTTTCTTCACCTGCGCGGCCGCCGCTATTCCGGTGGCATCAGCAGCCCGGTGTCGGCCGCGACGAGCTGCTCCCGATTGAGCGCTGCTCTCGCGTTTGGCGCGATCTCAATGCGGCGCGTCTGGCAGGCGAGTGAGGCTCGGCGGCTCGACGTGCAGGCCGCGCTCGCTACGGCTGAGAGCCCGCGGGAGAAGGCAGAGTGCAAGGCCTGGCTGCGGAGCCTCAAGGGAGTGCAGTCGCGGCTGCACTGGCACTGCCACTTCATGCAGAAGCTGGAGGACGAGCCGGCGATCGAGTTTGAAAACATGCTGAGGGCGGCCGACGGCCTGCGGGAGAGTGAAGTTGTGCCAGAGCGGCTGGCCGCCTGGCAGTCGGGCCAAACCGGCTACCCGCTCGTCGATGCCTGCATGCGAAGCCTGCTGGCGACGGGCTGGCTCACGTTTCGGATGCGGGCCCTGCTCGTGTCGTTCGCGAGCTACTCGCTCTGGCTGCATTGGCGGCCCACCGGCCTGCATCTCGCCCGTCACTTCCTCGACTTTGAACCGGGCATCCACTGGTCGCAGTTGCAGATGCAATCGGGTACCACGGGCATCAATACGCTGCGGATCTATAATCCCACGAAGCAGGCGATCGATCAGGATCCGCGCGGGATCTTCATTCGCCGCTGGGTGCCGGAACTCGCAGGTCTGCCGCCGGCTTATGTCCACATGCCGTGGACGATGCCGGTGGACGTGCAGCAGGCGTCCGGCTGCATCATCGGCCGCGATTACCCGGCGCCGCTCGTCGACCACCTCGTCGCGGTGCGGGAGGCAAAGCGACGTCTCGCGACTGTGCGGAACGCTCCCGAATCGCGGGCCGAGGCCCGCGACGTGGCCAACCGTCACGGCAGCCGCAAGGATCGCCGCGGCGCGATGCAGCAGGATCCGGTCCGTCGCACCCTCTTCGGTGACGGCGGCGACAGCGCCGGTCGATCGAAGCGTAGGCCCAGCCCGCCGGTCCACGATCCGCAGCAGCTGTTACCGTTTCTTACCGAGGACCTGACGGCTGAAGTGGCTCAAGGCCCGCAGTCCGAAAACAGCTAAAACTGGCTGATTCGCAGGCAACGCCGCCGCCGCTCGATCATCGCAAGCACACCCGCAACGAACGAAAACGTAGTATCGCCCGTGGCGGGGACAATCTCAGGGACAGCGCAGAAAAACGTTGGTTTTCACCGCTCTCGGCTGCAAAACGAATCACTAGCAGCGGCCGGACTTGAACCGGCGACACCCGGCTTATGAAGCCGGTGCTCTAACCAACTGAGCTACGCTGCCCTGCGGAACCCACCTGGGAACTCGCCCAAGGGAACCCTGTCCCAACTATACCCGCCGATTCGGGATGCGTCATGGGGGGGAGGGAAGGGAAAAAAGCCGGGGCGGAAGGGCTGGCGGGCAAAAAAAACGGCCCGGGAGGAGGTCTCCCGGGCCGTCCTTGGATTCGTGGCTGATCGGATCCGATCAGCCGAGACAAAGAAGCCTCACTCGACCAAAGCGCACGAGGCCTTCACGACCGCGTCGATCGTGGCGTCGTCAAGCTGGCCCTTCGAGAAGGCGTGGTTCGTCTTGACCTTGCCACCCTTGTAGCAGACGACCGTGAGGTCGGCGTCGGCGGCGATCTTGAAGTCCTCGGGGCCGTTCTTGGCGTCCTCGGGGACAACGAAGGCGATCCGCTTGAGGTCGTTGGCCTTCACGAACTCGGCAGCCTGCTTCGTGAGGGTCTCGGCGTCGCCACCGATCATGTTGACGAAGCTCGTGAGCTTGTCAGCCTGGTGCTCTTCGACCTCTTCCTCGATCTTCTTGAGAAGCTTGGCGAGCTTCGGATCGGCGGTGCGGGCAAACACCATCACGACCGGCCGCTGACCCATCTTGCAGCGGTAGCAGAGGCTCTTGCCAGCCTCGACACCGTCGTCGGCATTGCCGGCGACCTTCGTCACCGTGAACGCGCCGACCGAATCACCGACCTGCGGGCCGCTGGTCACTTCGGCCGAAGCCGTCACGGCCACGCCGAGCACCAGCGCCACCGCCATCAAGAAAGCCTTGCGCATCAGTTCGATTCTCCTGGATACGAGCCCTCCGGCAGGAATGCCGGGGGGAGTCTTTACCGGCAGCACCACGCGTGCTGCCCCGAATATTGTCGCTGTGATCCTATAGCAGGTAGCCTGACGGGGGCAACTTTTCAGGGAATCAAGCCCCAGGAGATCGTCCTTTGGCCACTGCCACGCCTCCCGCTTCCCGGGGCCCCGGGCCTGCCCAGGTTCGCCAAACTCAAATCTTCATCGACGGACAGTGGGTCCCCGCCCGCAGCGGCCGGACCTTCGCCACCGTCAATCCCGCCACCGAAGAGCCGATCGCCGACGTTGCCGAAGGGGATGCCGCCGACATCGACGCGGCGGTGAAGGCTGCCCGGGCCGCCTTCGACGAGGGCCCTTGGCCGCGGATGGACGCCCGTGAGCGCGGCCGGCTCATGCACCGGCTCTGCGACCTGATCGAAGCCGAGATCGACGATCTTGCGGCGCTCGAGTCCCTCGATAACGGCAAGCCGCTGGCCGACGCGCGGACGATCGACATCCCGCTGGCCGTCCAGTGCCTCCGCTACTACGCCGGCTGGGCCGACAAGATCCAGGGCTCGACGATCCCGATCAACGGTAATTACCACTGCTACACGCGCCGCGAGCCGGTGGGGGTGGTCGGGCAGGTGATCCCGTGGAACTTCCCGATCCTGATGGTGGCCTGGAAGTGGGGCCCGGCGCTTGCCGCCGGTTGCACGATCGTGATGAAGCCGGCGGAGCAGACGCCGCTGACCTGTCTGAGGCTCGCGCGGCTGGCGCAGAAGGCGGGGATTCCCGACGGCGTGATCAACGTCGTGCCCGGCTACGGGCCGACGGCCGGCGCCGCGCTTGTCAACCATCCGGGCATCGACAAGATCGCCTTCACCGGCTCCGGCGAGACGGCACGGATCATCATGCGTCAGGCTGCGACGAGCCTCAAGCGGCTGACGTTCGAGCTCGGGGGAAAAAGCCCCAACATCGTCTTTGCCGATGCGGATCTCGATGCGGCCGTGGCGGGGGCCCATGTCGGCATTCATCTCAACCAGGGGCAGTGCTGCTGCGCCGGGTCGCGGCTGTTCGTCGAGGACTCGATCCACGATGCATTCGTGAAGCGGGTCGTGGAGCTGTCGCGGAAGCGCCGTGTCGGCGATCCGTTCCATCCCGACACCGAGCAAGGGCCGCAGGTCGACAAGGCGCAGTTCGACAAGATTCTCGGCTTCATCGAGGCCGGGAAGCGCGAAGGGGCGACGTGTGCCACTGGCGGGAAGCGCCACGGCACGAAGGGCTTCTTCATCGAGCCGACCGTGTTCACGAACGTCAGCGACACGATGTCGATCGCCCGTGAGGAGATCTTCGGCCCCGTCCTCTCAGTGCTCCGCTTCAAGGACACCGACGAGCTTGTCCGCCGCGCCAACGCCACCGACTTCGGCCTCGCCGCGGCGGTGTGGACGCGGGACGTGGCCCGAGCGCATGACGTCGCCCGCCGGCTCCGGGCGGGAACGGTGTGGGTGAATTGCTACGACGTCTTCGACGCCGCCGCTCCGTTCGGTGGCTTCAAGCAATCGGGCTTCGGCCGCGAACTCGGCGAGCGGGGCCTCGATCCCTACCTCGAAACGAAGACCGTCACTGTCAGCCTCGCCCCGCCGGGGCGGGGCTGAATCGAAGGGAATGCGGGGCAGGGCGTCAGCCCGGCGGCCGAGTATGCTGAAGGGGCGGGCGCCGGGGTGTGCGCCCGTTTTACCGTCGTTCCCCCGTCTCGTCTGGAGCCTGAAGATGTCGTCTTCTAGTCGGTCCCTCCGCCTTCGCCGGATGGTGGCGATCTTGGCCCTCGCGGGGAGCTTTGGGGCCATCGCCGCTGGAATTGGCCACGCCGAGGATCCGGCCTGGCGGCCGCTGTTCAACGGTAAGGATCTCACCGGCTGGACGCCGAAGATCCGCGGCGAGGCCCTCGGCGACAACTACGGCGACACCTTCCGCGTCGAGGATGGCGTGCTCAAGGTTGTTTACGACCCGGCCAAGTATCCGACCTTCGGGGAGAAGTTCGGGCACCTGTTCTTTGCCGAGCCGTTTTCCCGATACAAGCTGCGGATCGATTACCGCTTCACCGGCGAACAGTGCCCGGGAGGCCCGGGCTGGGCGATCCGCAATTCCGGCGTGATGCTCCATGGCGAGGACCCGAAGGGGATGACGCTCGACCAGGATTTTCCCGCTTCGATCGAGGTCCAGTTTCTCGGCGGCGCTCCCGAGGGGGAACGGACAACGGCGAACCTTTGCACCCCCGGCACGAACGTCGTCATGGACGGCAAGCTCTTCACCCCCCACTGCACGACCTCGAAGTCGAAGACCTACCGGGGCGACCAGTGGGTGACGGTGGAGGTGGAGGTTGACGGCGACAAGGTGATCCGGCACCTGGTCAACGGCGAACCGGTCCTCGCGTACGAGGGGGCGCAGCTCGATCCCAACGATCCCCACTCGCAGGGGCTGATCGCGAAGCGCGACGGCAAGCTCCTCCTCGACGGCGGGACGATCTCGCTCCAATCGGAGAGCCACCCGATCGAGTTCCGCCGGGTCGAGATCCAGGTGCTGCCGGCGCGGAAGTGAGATTCAAGGTGGCCCTGAGTCAACGGCCTGGCCTCGGACGATCCTCTCTGAAAGGGTTCCCAACATGCGGGTGAAGACGGGCGGTGGCTGGCGGGCGATCCTTTACACGCTGAAGAAGTCGCGTGAGGCCGGGGGCGTCTGGAAGCTCTGGAAGGCGATGCGCTCGAAGAACGCCTGCAAGACCTGCGCGCTGGGGATGGGGGGACAGTCGGGGGGGATGGTGAACGAGGCGGGGCATTTCCCGGAAGTCTGCAAGAAGTCGTTCCAGGCGATGGTGGCCGACATGCAGGGGGGGGTGAAGCGCGACTTGTTCTCCACCTACTCCATCGCGCAATTGCAACAGTTTTCTCCCTACCAGCTGGAGCATTCGGGGCGGCTCGTGGAGCCTGTCGTGCTCGAGAAGGGGGAGCAGTACTACAAGCCGATCAGCTGGGACGACGCGATGGCGCGAATCGCCAAGCGGATGAAGGGCTCCTCGCCGGCGGAGACGTTCTTCTATTTCAGCGGACGCTCGAGCAACGAGGCGGGCTTCCTCCTCCAACTCCTCGCCCGCCTCTACGGCACCAATCATGTCAACAACTGCTCCTTTTACTGCCATCAGGCCAGCGGCGTGGGGATGGCGAGCGTGCTGGGGACGGGGGCGGGGACGGTGCAGCTCGAAGATCTCGAGCGTGCCGACATCGTGTTTCTCATCGGGGGCAATCCGGCGAGCAACCATCCGCGGATGATGCGGACGCTCATGCAGGTGCGCCGCAACGGCGGGAAGGTGATCGTCATCAACCCGATCGTCGAGACGGGGCTGGTCAACTTCTCGGTGCCGAGCGATCCCTGGAGCCTCGTCTTCGGGACGAAGATCGCGAGCACCTACGTGCAGCCGCACGTCGGCGGTGATCTCGCGCTCATGTATGGCCTCCTCAAGCGAGTCCGCGAGCTGGGGAAGATCGACGAAGGCTACCTGGCTGCCCACACGCACGGCTGGCCGGAGCTGGCGACCCGGCTCGACGACCTTTCCTGGGACGAGATCGTGGAGAAGTCGGGGGTAGCCAAAGATCAGATCGACGATATCGCGGCGCAGTATGCCGCCAGTGAGCGGGCCGTGTTTGCCTGGACGATGGGGGTGACGCACCATCTCCATGGCGGAGCGACGGTACAGGCGATCGCTGCCCTGGCGCTCGCCCGCGGGATGATCGGCAAGCCGGGGGCGGGGCTCCAGCCGATCCGCGGTCATTCCAACATCCAGGGGCTGGGAACGGTCGGCGTGACGCCGCAGCTCAAGGAGGCGATCTTCCGCCGGCTCGAAGAGACCTACGGCGTGAAGCTGCCGACGATGAAGGGCTTCGACACGCTCGAGTGCCTCGATGCGGCTGATGAGGGGAAGATGCGGCTGGCGTTCTGCCTCGGAGGAAATCTGTGGGGGGCGAGCCCTGACGCCGCCTATGCGAAGCGGGCGCTGTCGAAGTGCGAGACGGTGGTGACGATGAGCACGACGCTCAACACCGGCCATGCCAGCGGCTTGGGCGCCGAGGAGACGATCATCCTCCCGGTGCTCGCGCGCGACGAGGAGCCGGAGCCCTCCACACAGGAGAGCATGTTCAGCTACATCCGCCTCTCCGAAGGTGGCGAGCGGAGGCATGTGGGGCCGCGGTCGGAAGTGGAGATCATCGCCGATCTTGCCATCCGCGTCCTCGGGGAGACAGTGTCGGGGAGTGGCGGACAGGTGCTGAATTGGCGAGAGATGTCTCACACCAACACGATCCGGCAGGCGATCGCCCGGATCGTGCCTGGCCTCGAGGCGATGGCGACGATTGAACAGACGAAGAAGGAGTTTTCGATTCCGGGGAGGGCGCTGGCCTCGCCGAAGTTTCCCACCGCCGACGGAAAGGCGACGCTCTTCGTTCACGATCTGCCGCCGGCGCCGACGACGCTCCAGCTGATGACGATCCGCAGCGAGGGGCAATTCAACACGGTCGTCTACGAGGAAGTGGATCTCTACCGCAATCAGACGCGGCGCGATCTCGTCCTCATCCATCCCGACGACATTGCCCGTCATGGGCTGACCGCCGGGGAACGGTGCCGGATCCGGAGCTCGGTCGGCGAGATGCGCGGCGTGTATGTCTCGGCCTTCCCGGAGATCCGGCCGGGGAGCGTGGCGATGTATTACCCGGAGAGCAACGTCCTCGTGCCGAAGGCCGCCGATCCACTCTCGCGGACGCCGGCCTACAAGAGCGTATCGGTGACGGTGGAGGCTGACACGGCCGGCCGGGGCACGCGCCCGCAGCCGCAACTCGTCGCCGCCGGCATGCCGAAGGACAAGCTCAAGCAGTGTTGAGAGGTGATCGCCGGCATTCTGCTGGGGATCCGGTTATCCTAGGAACTTCGTGCCGCCGGGAGGCGGACTCCAGCCGCTCCGCCCGAGTTTGCCATGTCCGTCGAGAGCGCCCCATCGGGATCAACCGGCATCGAGGTTGAATGGTTCGACTTCGGCGACCGCAGCCGGGGCAGGATCTCTCCCGACGAGATCTCCAGCCATGTGGCGGCTGGACGGTTCGTCTGGATCGACGTCGATCTCTGTCAGACCAACCCGGAGACGCTCAGCCGGCAGATCGGCGGCCACTGCGGCGAAGGCGGCAATCTGGGCGATTTAGCTGCCGCACACGCCGCCGCTTCCCGCCGCTGCCAGTCGCAACTGCTCCGCAACAACGATTTTATCCACATGCGGATCGTCAACGTCTCGATTGACGCCGCGAAGGTTGGGCGGGAATCGCCGCCGGCCGATGTGCTTGATGTCGTCGTCGGCAATTCGTTTCTGGCAACGATTCGGACGGGCGATTCGACGATCCTGACGGCCGTCCGGCGCGACTACGGCCGCGACTTCGAGCAGCATGCGACCACACCCAGCTTTCTGATCTATGAAATCTGGAGCTGTCAGCTGGAGGCTTTCCTGGCCACGGAGAGCCGACTCGAGGAGGCCGTCGAGGACCTCCGTAATTTGCTCAACGAGTCTGCCGACGAAGTGGGCCTGACGCGGATGAGCGAAGTTTCCGACGCGCTGGTCGTGCTTCGCAACCATGCCCTGCCGGCTCGGCGGCTGCTCGAGGAACTGGTGTCGCGGCGAACAAACCTGATCAGTGAGTCGACGCTCGACTTTCTCGGACAGATGATCGGGAGGCTCGACAATCTGCTGGCCGACATCGGCTCCAACCGCGAGATCCTCGAAAGCGCGATGCACCTCTCGCTGACACGGGTCACGTTCCGCACCAACCAGACGATGAACCGGCTGGCGGTCGTCAGCACCATCTTTCTGCCGCTGACCTTCATCTGTGGCGTCTATGGCATGAACTTCGACGTGATGCCCGAGGTCCGCTGGCAGAACGGCTACCTCTACTTCTGGCTGCTGGTGGCGGTCATCACCGGCGCGATGTGGCTGGGCCTCCGCCGGGCGAGGCTCCTCTAGCTGCCCGCGGATCGTGCGATCTTCCTTGAAGGCCGTCCGGAAGCGATCAACTGCCGGCGCCGGGGCGGCCGCCGCCCCCCGGGCCACGCATCTGGAGCTTCGAGACGTCGAAGGCGGGCCCCTTGAGGGTGTCGAGCTTCGCCTTCTGGTCGGCATTGAGGATCTCCGTCGCCTTGGCGGTCATCTTCGCCCGCATCTCGCCGGGGTTGCCACCACCACCGCCGCCACCCTGACGCATCTCCCGCATCGCCGACTGGAGCTTCGTGACCTGGTCGTCGGTGATCGAGAGCTCCTTAGCGAGCGTCTCGTCCATGAGGGCGCCGGCCCCGAGGGCTTGAACTCGGATCTGCTTGAGGCGGGCGAGTTGCTCGGGCGAGAGAAGGCCGGCAATCTTCTTGTCGTCCTCGGCGTTGCGGTCCCGACGCTCCTCCATCCACTTCTGTCGCTGCTCGCCGGTCATGTCACGGGGATTGCCGCCACCAGCGCCGCCGCCTGGGCCCCGCTCCGGAAGCTCGCTGGCGATCCTCTTCTTGAGGTCGGCCGAGAGGCCGAGATCGGCCTGGACGGGCTCCTGCCGAAGAAGCGAGGCGTGCGACATCATTCCCCCCATGCCGCGACCGCGGCCGCCGGGGGGCTGCGCGGAGGCATCGGTAGCCGGGAGCGTGGCCAGAAGCGTGACGGCCAGGCAGGCGGCGGCAAGAAGCGAGCGGTGCATGAGGAGCCCTCTGAAGCGACGGGGAGAGGAGCGGACGGGAAGATTGACGGGGAGCGGAAGGCCGGCCGGCAACCCGCCCGAGCCGTTCCCCGGCCCTTGAACTGTCTGGGGAAGAAAAAGTTGCGTTGGGGAACGCGGGAAAAGCCGACCGGTCGACGAACGTGGGGCGCGACGGTCAGTCGAAGAGCGACTTCTGTGCCGTCTCCCCTTTGCGGCGTGGCTTGGCGGCCGGGGGAGCGGCCGATGACTCGAAGGCGAGGAGAAGGTCGCGGGCCCGTTCGACGACGGCACTAGGGACGCCGGCAAGCCGGGCGACGTGGACCCCCCAGCTCTTGTCGGCGGCGCCGGGGGCGACCTGATGGAGAAAGACGAGCTGGTCGTTGTGCTGCTTGACGAGCACCTGCACGTTGGCGACGCCGGGGAGCTTCTCCATCGCGGCGAGCTGGAGGTAGTGCGTGGCGAAGAGCGTCCGGCAGCCGGGGACGCCATGGAGCCATTCGACGACCGCCTGCGCGATGGCCAGGCCGTCGAAGGTGCTCGTGCCGCGGCCGACCTCGTCGAGGATCACGAGGCTCCGCGGCGTGGAGCGGTTGAGGATCCGCGCCGTCTGTGCCATCTCGACGAGAAAGGTGCTTGCGCCGGTGGCGAGGTCGTCGCCGGCGCCGATCCGGGCGAAGAGCCGGTCGACAATGCCGATTCGGGCGCGGCGGGCAGGGACGAAACTCCCTGCCTGCGCCATCACCGCAAGCAACGCGGCCTGTCGGATGAACGTGCTCTTGCCGCCCATGTTGGGGCCCGTGACGAGGAGCATCGAGGGGAAGCCGGCGCTGCCGGGAGAGGGGGGAGCGTCGGGGAGGCGAGCGGCGAGCGTGAGATCGTTGGCAACGAGCGTGCCATCGGGGAGAATCTCCTCGAGGACAGGATGCCGGCCCGCCTCGATGCGGAGGATGCCGTCGCTGCTGATCTCGGGGCGGACCCAGCCCCGCGACCGCGCGACTTCGGCGAGGCTGACGAGGACATCGATCCGGGCGAGGATGTTGGCCGCACGGTCGAGACGCTCGCGCTGGGCAGCGACGAACTGGCGCAGGGCCTCGAGGAGTTCGAGCTCGCGGCGGAGGGCTTCGTCCTCGGCCCCGAGCACCTCACGCTGACGCTGGTCGAGCTCCGGGGTCGTGTAGCGCTCGGCGTTCTTCACCGTCTGCTTGCGGATGTAGTCGGCGGGCACCTTGGCGGCGTGGTTGCGCCCCACTTCGAGGAAAAATCCGAAGACACGATTGAAGCCGACTTTGAGCGACGGGATGCCGGTGCGGGCGATCTCGTCGGCCTGGTAGCGCGTGATCCACGCCTTGCCGCCGCTGGCCATCTCGACGAGCTCGTCGAGCTTCGGGTCGCACCCCGGGCGGACGAAGCCACCGTCACGGGCGAACATCGGGCAGCCCTCGCGGAGCATCGCACCGATCCGCGTCGAGACATCGGCGAGCGGATCGAGGCCGGCGGCCAGCTCGCCAAGGAGGCCGTGGCTCCCGCCAAGCGTCGCGATCACCTCGGGGAGGATGGCGGTGGCCCGGCCGATCCGTTCCAGGTCACGGGGACCGGCGCGGCCCGACATGACCCGGCCAATGAGGCGTTCGATGTCGCCGATGCCAGTCAGCAGGCTCCCGAGCCGATCGGCGAGGGGGGGGTGGGCGACGAGCGCGGCGGTGGCGTCGAGGCGCTCATCGATGGCTCTCTGCTCCACCAGCGGCGCGGAGAGCCAGTCGGTGAGCAGGCGCGCTCCCATCGGCGACCGGGTGCGGTCGAGGACGCCGGCAAGGGAACCGCTCCGTCGGTTGCCGCTAACGCCGGGGGTGCGGACGAGCTCGAGGCTCCGCCTCGAGGCTTCGTCGATCTCCATCCGCTCTCCGCGTCGCCAGGCGGCCAGCGTCGTGATCCGGGAGATGGCAGTCGGCTCGTTCTCGTCGAGGTAATGGACGATCCCTCCGGCCGCGCCGATGCCGGGGAGATCGTGGGGAAGATCGAATCCGAGCCCTTCGAGCCGCGCTCCGCCGACGGCCCGGTCGATCGCGGTGCGGGCGCTTCCCTCCTCAAACCACCAATCAGGCCGCGCGGTGATGGCCGCGGATCGGCCTGCAGGCCGGAGGAGCGCTTCGACGGCGTTGCGATCCTTCATGGCGCACAAACATTCGGCCGGCTCGAGGCGAAGCACCAGATCGGGGACATCCTCGGCGGGCACGACCGCAGCTTCGAAGGTGCCGGCGGCCACGTCGATCCAAGCGAGGCCCACAGGTGTCGATCCGGCAGCGGCAGCGGTCGCGTCGTCGCGGTCGTCGCGAGCGGAGCGGGGCTGCGGGCCGGGAGCGAGGGCGAGGAGCCAGTTGCGGCGGGTGGGATCGAGGAGGGTTTCGTCGGCAGCGATCCCGGGGGTGACGATCCGGGTCACTTCTCGGCGGAGAAGCCCTTTGGTTGTTTTCGGGTCGTCGATCTGCTCGCAGATGGCGACGCGGCGACCGGCGGCGACGAGCTTGACGAGCTGCGGATCGAGCTGATGGTGGGGAAACCCGGCCATCGGCATGGCGTCTGGGCCCTTGTCGCGGCTGGTGAGCGTGAGATCGAGAAGATTGGCAGCCTCGCGGGCATCGTCGCCAAAGAGCTCGTAGAAATCCCCCATCCTGAAGAGGACCAGCGCGCCGGGGCAGCGTGCCTTCGCCGCTTCAAACTGCTGCATCATCGGACTTGCCATGGGGGCCAAGTGTGGCCGATGAGGCCGTCCCCCTGCCAGAGGCCGTCGTGCAACGGCCGCCGGGGGATGGCCACCGGGTGAGTGTCACGGGGTGAGTGTCGGCCACGGTGGCCGGGAAATCGACCGGCTTTGACCGGCCGGGTGTGGCACGCCACAATGAATGGGCCGGAGCGGACTCCGATGAGAGGCCCCTGCGATGGGGGCCTGTGAACCTGGTCAGGGCCTAACCGCAGCAGCCATAAGCAGTCGTCCCTTTGTGCGGAGGGCCTCTCATCGGCGTCCGATCCCATGGCCGCACCCGCTGACTCCACCATCCTGTCCGGCGCCGCTCCCACGGGAGCCTACCGGGTGGTCGCCCGCCGCTACCGGCCGCAGCGCTTCGACGAACTTGTCGGTCAGGAGCACGTCGCCCGCGGACTCTCCGGGGCTATCGAGTCTGGCCGGATTGGCCATGCCTATCTCTTCACCGGCGCCCGCGGTGTCGGCAAGACGAGCGCCGCGCGGATCTTCGCCAAGGCCCTCGAGTGCGCGACCGGGCCCGCGGCCGAGCCGTGCAATCAATGTGACACCTGTGCCGCGATCGCCGCCGGGCAGGATGTCGATGTTGTCGAGATCGACGCCGCCAGCAATCGCGGCATCGACGAGATCCGCAGCCTTCGGCAAAACGTCGCCGTCCGCCCGGCCCGGGGCCGGTTCAAGATCTACATCATCGACGAAGTCCACATGCTCACGCGCGAGGCCTTCAACGCCCTGCTGAAGACGCTCGAGGAGCCGCCGGGGCATGTGAAGTTCGTCCTCTGCACCACCGAGCCTGAGAAGCTCCCGATCACGATCCTCTCTCGCTGCCAGCGGTTCGACTTCGTCACCGTCGATGCCCCGGCGATCGCCCGCCGCCTCGGCCAGATCGTCACCGCCGAGGGGGCGACGGTTACCGACGATGCCCTCGCCCTCATCGCTCGCCGCGCCGCTGGCAGCATGCGCGACAGCCAATCGCTCCTCGAGCAACTCCTCGGCTCGAGCGGCGGCGCGATCGGTGTCGACGATGTCCATGCCGTCATCGGCACCGGCCGCGAGGAGCGGATCGGCGCCCTGATCGGAGCGATCGCCAACCGCGATCCCGCCGCAGCGCTTGGAGCTCTCGACGAGAGCCTCGCTGGCGGCGCTGATCCCGGCGGCGTCCTCGAGCAGCTCCTCGCGGCCCTCCGTGACTGCCTCGTGGCGAGCGTCGGCTGTGGCCCGGCGCTGCTCCTCCAAGGGGACGGCCTCGGTATCGATCTGGCCGCCACCGGGCGCCTGCTCGGCACGGAGACGGTCCTCGCCATGCTTCAGATTCTCGATCAGTCGCTGTCGCGGATGCGGACGAGCGGTCATGCCGGAGTGCTTGCCGAGATGGCGATCGTGCGTCTGGCGCGGCTCGATGATCTCGACCAACTCGCCTCCGCCGTCGAACGGATCGCTCTCCAGGCTGCTGCGGCGCCGCTGCCTGTGGCGGCGCGGACTCCCGCGCCACCGAGCGCCCGGCCCGCGCTGCCGAGCGCAGCACCGCCCCCGGCGCTGCCGGAGACGCGCGAAAAAAAAACGACCGACCTGACCGTCGAGGCTGAGAGTCGAGCCGGCGTGGCCGAGCCGGTGACTCCTCCCCAGCCTGTCGAGGAGCCGCCTCCGTCCGTGCCCGCAGAAGCACCGACGGCCACGACGTCAGCGCCTCCGGCTGCGTTAGGGCCGGCGCCCGCGCTCCCGAGCGATCCGCTGGCGGCCTGGGAGGCGTGCGGCGAAGCGGTCGGTGGGTTGGCGACCGATTTCGTTGCCATGGCCGGCCGGGTGGCGTGGGTCGACGACGTCCTCGAAGCGAGTTTTCCGGCCGAGGCGACGACTGCCGTCGCCTTCCTCTCCCGACCGGAGATGGTCGCGGCGCTCAATCGGGCTCTTTCGGAGGCAGCCGGCCGACCGCTGCGTCATCGGATCAAGCAGGAGCCGAAGGCGGCCGTGAAGCCGCAGGCTCCAAGAGCATCCGGCGCCGGCGTGGCGACTGGCGCTGGTGACGCGGAGCGCGCAGGGAGCGAGCCTGCCCCGGCTCTGGGGCGATCGCAGGCGGCGCTCCTCCGCGAGACCCTCGAGCATCCCCTCGTGATCCAGGCCAGGAGCCTGTTCGACGCGGCGATCCGCAAGGTGGAGCAGGGGCGTCCCCGGGCTCAAGCGGCCGAGCCGACGCAGGCGGCGGCGGCCGTCGTCGCCGGTGACGGGACGCCGCTCCCGGATGATGATGATGATGAGGAGACCATCGACCACGCCGTGGGCGGCGAAGTGGATTGATCGAGACAGGCTTCACGGAGGAACATCATGCCCGAGGAAAGCGGCGTCATCGCGACGCTCATTGATTGCTTCGCCGAACTCCCCGGCATTGGCCGGAAGTCGGCGGAACGGCTTGCTTACCACGTTCTCCGCATGCCGCGCGAGGAGGCTCTGGCGTTCTCCGACGCCCTCCGCGCCGTGAAGGAGAATCTCCGCCCCTGTCGAATCTGCTTCAATCTCGCCGAGGGGGATGAGTGTGGCATCTGCCGCGATGCCCGTCGCGATCGATCGACGCTGTGCGTCGTCGAGCAGGTTCGCGATCTCCTCGCCCTCGAGCAGACCGGTTCCTACCGGGGGCTCTACCACGTCCTCCAGGGGAGAGTGGCGCCGCTAGAGGGCTCGGGACCGGAGGCCCTCACGATCGATTCCCTCGTCGCCCGCATTCGGCAGGGCGGGGTACGGGAGGTGATCATGGCGACCACCCCGAACGTCGAGGGGGACGCAACGGCGCTGTTCGTTGTCCAGCGACTCGATGGTCTCCCGGTCGAGATCACCCGCCTGGCCCGCGGTCTGACAGTCGGTGCGGCGCTCGAGCAGGCCAACCGCGACATGCTCACCGACGCGCTCGCCGGTCGCCGGAAGATGTGAATTATTGGAGGGGAACGGCGAAAGCGCCTGTTTTGGACCGCGGCCCCCCCTGAAGGAAACAATTCCCCCGGAACCGGGTATTCTGAAGTGGTGGACCGGCTGGGTGTGAGTCGAAGGGTGATGCCATGCGGATGTCGTTCGGCCAGGAAATGCGGTTGGCGCAGAAGCAGGTGCTCGCGCCGCGCATGATCCAGTCGATGGAGATCCTTCAACTGCCGATGATGGCGCTCGAGGAGCGGATCGAGCAGGAGATCCAAAACAACGAGACTCTCGAAGTCGACGACTCGAGCGGCGATGGGACCGTCGCCGATGGCCAGGACTCCGAGATCCGCGCGGTTGCCACCACGACCGATGCCGCCGACCCGGCGCCGGAACGGACCGTCGATGAACGGCCGCTTGTCGTCGACCAAGACCATGCCAATCAGGCCGACTTCGAACGCTCCTACGACTGGTCGAGCGAATACCCCGAGTCCGACGACGATCGCAGCCGCCCTTCGGCCTCCCGGATCGACGAAGCCTCCGATCGCTACCTCGACGCCATGGCAAACATGGAGGAGCGTCCCGAGACGCTCTTCCACCACCTCCACGAGCAGCTCTCCAACGACGAAATCGGCCCCGAGGTGCGGCAGGCGGCGGAGAAGGTGATCTACAACCTCGATCCCAACGGCTATCTCCCGATGCCGCTGGAGGACCTCGTCGACGTCGAGGCCCCGCGCGATTCGGCATCCTGGCTGGCCCAGCTCAGCCAACTCGAGGAGGGGCTCTCGGTAGTGCAGGGGATGGAGCCGGCGGGAGTCGGTGCCCGCGACCTGCGGGAATGCCTCCTTCTCCAGATCCGTCCCGAGATGCCCCACGCCCGGCAGCTCCGCCGGCTCGTGTCGGATCATCTCGAGGATCTCGCTGCCAACCGGATGCCGCTGATCTCGAAGAAGACCGGCTTCACGATCGAGGAGATCGAGGGGCTGCGGCATGATCTCCATTCGCTCCAGCCGAAGCCTGGGGCCCGTTTCACGGTTCCCTACGTGCCGGTGGTGAAGCCCGACGTCCATGTCGAGCTGCAGCAGGATGGCACCTGGAAGGTGCGTCTCGAGGAGGTCGATCTGCCGAACCTGCGGATCAGTCCGCTGTACCGTGAGATGCTTTCCGACCCGGCCACGCCGCCCGAGACGCGCGAGTACATCAAGCGGAAGATCAATTCCGCCCAGTGGCTCATCGAGGCGATCGAGCAGCGCCGCAGCACGCTCCTGCGGACATCCCAGGCGATCGTCGACCACCAGACGCGTTTCCTCAGCGACGGGCCTGAGGCGATCGAGCCACTGAAGATGCAGCAGATCGCCGACCGGATCGGGATGCACGTGACCACCGTCAGCCGCGCCGTCGATGACAAATGGCTGCAGACGCCGCGCGGCCTGTGGGCGCTGCGACGCTTCTTTGTCGGAGGCACGATGAGCGCCGACGGCGAGGAGGTGGCCTGGGACGCGGTGCGGATGAAGCTCCAAGAGATCATCCAGGTTGAGCCAAAGGATGCCCCCCACAGCGACGATGACCTCGTTGACGAGTTGGCGAAGCAGGGGATCACGGTTGCCCGCCGCACCGTGACGAAGTATCGCAAGTCGATGGACATCCCCAGCTCACGACAGCGTCGTGACTGGAAGATCGCCGGACCTGCCAGGGAGCCGGCGGTTGCCAGCCCGGCACCGCACACGGGGTTGGCGACGGACCGCGATCCCGACGGCAGTCCGACGCAGCCTTCCTGACCGTCACGGAGGATCCCGCCGATGCGCTGTCCATTCTGCCGGGTCGACAACGACCGCGTCATCGACTCCCGTTCGATCGACGATGGGGCAAACATTCGTCGCCGGCGCGAGTGCGTCTCCTGCCGACGGCGGTTCACGACCTACGAACGGGTCGAGCGGCAGGCCCTCTCCGTCGTCAAAAAGGGGGGCATCCGCGAGCCGTTCGACCGCGACAAGATCCGCTCCGGCTTGGCGATCGCCTGTGGCAAACGACCGATCACTGAGCAGGACATCGAGGCGCTCGTGTCGGCGATCGAGTCGGAGTGCTACGACAATTACGAGAGCGAGGTCCCCAGCCGGGCGATCGGGGAGCGGGTGATGGAGCTCCTCCGCGGCGTCGATCAGGTGGCCTACGTGCGCTTCGCGAGCGTCTATCGGGAGTTCAAGGATGCCCGTGACTTCGTCGACGAACTCGAGCCGATCCTCGCCAGCGATCGGGCGGCGGCACGGATGATGGTCGGCGGTCAGGCTATGGGGGCGACAGTCCCGGGCGGTGCCGGAGTGGCCGAGCGTGCGGCCGAGGCGGCCGTCGAACCGCGCGGCCGCTGAGAGGCTGACGATGTGCGGTGGGCGTCGCTGGCTCCAGCGGGCTTCGCCAGCTCCAGCGGCCATCGCCAGTTCCAGCGGCCATCGCCAGTTCCAGCGGCCGTCGCCGGGCCAATCAGACCTTTGGTGCGATCCGCCCCTCGCCCCGCCGCCAATCGCCGCGAGTCCCGCCGGTCTTCTCCTCGAGGCGGATCCGGTCGATCGTCATCCCCGGATCGATCGACTTCGTCATGTCGTAGAGGGTGAGCGCTGCGGCACTCACTGCGACGAGGGCCTCCATCTCCACCCCGGTCCGTCCCACGGAGCGGACGGTGGCCGTGATCGTCACCCCCCCCGGCTCGTCAAAGTCGATCGAGACGGCGACCGAGTCGAGCGGGAGCGGATGACACAGCGGCACGATCTCGGCGGTCTTCTTCGCGGCCATGATCCCCGCCAATCGCGCAGCGGCGACGGCATCCCCCTTGTCGAGATTCCCCTCCCGAATTCGCCGGACCGTGTCGGCATGGGCGAGGAGCCGGCCCGAAGCGCGGGCAACGCGGGGGGAGATCGGCTTGCCGCCGACATCGATCATGCGGAGCGGGTGGATTTCCATGCCGCGAGGATACCAGGGAAAGAAAAGGCCGTGGATCAGCTCCGAAAACGACCGCAGGCCGGAGTGCCCCCCTTGGCACACCGGCCTGCGGTGATGGAGTTCGGACGCGAACGGGATGTCAGACCAGTTCCTTGCGGGCACCGATCAGCGTCCGGAGGCGTTCGGCAAGCAAAGCCACGTCGAAGGGCTTCTTGAAGCTCTCGTTGACATGGGCCCGGTCGACCGTGATCTGCGACCCGTCGTCAGGCAGCAGAGCAATGACGATCGTTTCGGCATACTCGGAATTGCGGCGGAGATTCTGGCAAATCTGCTGGGCGTCGATCCGGCCGATCGAGTAATCGACCACGATGCAGTCGGGATGGAAACTTTCCGCCTGGATACCGGCCTCGAAGCCGCTGGCTGCGACCTGGATCTTGAACGACCGCTCGAGCGGCAGATGCTTCTTGAGGTTCTCGATGATCACCTGATCCTGCCCGACAAGGAGGACCTTCGCCATCGCTTCGTCTTCGAGATCGCCCAGCGGCATGCCGTGCTCTTTGAGGAACTTGATCAGATATTCGCGGGGAATGCGGCGATCCTGACTCCCCGGAATGCGGTAGCCCTTGAGGCGACCGGAATCGAACCACTTACTCACAGTCCGCGGCGCTACCTTGCAGATTTTGGCGACCTGGCCTGTCGTGAAAACCTTCATCACGTGAACTCCATGTGCACTTTTTTTGTGTCCGGAACGTCTCTGGCCAGCCCGCTCCCAAAGAGCGCGGGACACAGCCCCCCCGACGCGGAACCATCACCGTGGGGACGACCGCGTCGTCGAGCCCCTCGATGGCCGGCCATGAAAGCGCGGGGGGGCTGGAAGAGCGCGTTCCTCTTTTCGGCGCACCTTTGACTGGTGAACCATGAGGAAGCAACGACTCGCAGGTATCCCCCCCTGCACCAATCCCGCACTTCGCGTTCCGGACGAACCGGTTTCGCGGTCGCGGCATGACCGTCCTAGGGAAAGATCGAATGGACACGTGGTGCGACTTGAGCCGTTCTTCGCGACGGCACCGGTGGGAGCGGGTGGTCCGACTGCACCGGCCCCGTCCGAAAGCCTGAAAACAGGCGATTCATTCCATCTCTTCAACCCAGGGCTTCACCCCGGGGAAGGGGGCCGTCAGGCCGCAGCTCTGATCGGGACGGAGGCCGTCGTCGGGACGGAGGCCGTCGTCGGGACGGAAGCCGTGGCGGGGACGGGGGCCGTGGCCGCCGTCGATTCGAAACGGACCGACACCCGCTTCGACACCCCTGACTCCTCCATCGTGACGCCGTAGAGCGTGTTGGCGGCGGCCATCGTCGCCTTGCGATGGGTGACGACGATGATCTGGGTGCTTTTGAACTCCCGCAGCACGCCGACGAAACGGTCGACGTTGGCGTCGTCGAGGGCGGCGTCGACTTCGTCGAGCACGCAGAAGGGGCTGGGTCGAGAACGGAAGATCGCCAGGAGGAGGGCGACGCACGTCATCGTCTTCTCGCCGCCAGAGAGCAGGGAGATGCTCCGCGGTTCCTTGCCGGGGGGGCGGGCGACGATTTCAACGGATGTTTCGAGGACGTCGACGCCGGGCTCGAGAATGATGTCGGCCTGTCCGCCGCCGAAAACCCGCTCGAAGAGGGTGCGGAAATGACCGCGGACCGTCTCGATCGTCTCGGCGAGGAGGCGACGGCTGTCCTCGTCGATCCGGGCGATGAGCTGCTCGATCGACAGTTTTGCGTTGGTGACGTCGGCGAGCTGGGCTTCGAGGCCCGCCAGACGTTCGGCCAGTTGTTCCGATTCGGTGAGCGCCTCGAGGTTGACGGTCGTCATCGAGGCGAGCTTCCGCTTCAGCTCATCGATGCCCGCATCGAGCGTGGGACGATCGGAGGGGATCTCCTCCGCGGCCGCCACCCCTTCCTCGGCTCCTGTCTCCGCCGTCGGCTCCGCGGCGGCATCCGCCGCCTCGATGTCGATGTCGTACTCATCGCGGATCCGCTCCACGATCCGCACACGTCGGTGCCTGGCCTCGCCGGCCTCGAGCTCGCGGGCGTGGATCTGGTCGCCGAGGCGGCCGGCGGCAGCGCGGGCGCTGGTCGCGGTGTCGGTGGCGGCCGCCGCGGCGGCCCGGATCGTTTCCTGACTCGAGACGAGAAGGGCAAGCGAGGTCTCCGCATGCTCGGCCGCCCATGTCGCCTCGGCCAGCAGGCCCCCGGCCCGGAGGACGTCGAGCTCGGTGGCACGGAGCCGGTCGCGAATGCTGTCGTAGCGGGCGAGGATCGAGAGTCGCGCGGCCCGTCGCTCTTCGACCTGTGCGGCACGCGTCGACGCCTCGAGCTCGGCCCGCACCAGCCGTTCCCGGCCCGTTGCGAGCTCGACGCGGAGACGATGGATTTCCTCGGTGAGCGAGCCCCGGGAGCGATCGATGGCGAGGATCGATTGCTCCATTTTCGTTCGCTCGCGGCGGAGGTCGGCCAATGCCGCTTCGGTGACTCCGAGACGGGTGGTGATTTCGTCGCGAACGCGTTCCGCCTCGCCGGCCCGATGCTCGATCACGGCAACGGCGGCCTCTGCGGCGGTGAGGGCCTCGTGGGCCGACTCCTGCTCACGCATCAGACGCGCGGCGTCGGCCTTCGCGGCGGCCACGCTCTCGGCGTCGTGTTGACGGCGTGATTGCAATTGTCGGACGGCTGTCCCGGCTGCTACGAGCTCGGCCTGGAGATTGCCAACCATCGCGGCGTGGTCGTCGCTGCGCCGCACGAGCTCGTCATGCCGTTCGATGAGAGACTTCAGCTCGGCCCGGCGGGCCACGAGCCCCATGGCCCCCGCGGTGCTCCCCAGCTCATACCGGCCTCCGCGGCAGCTCTGGCCGTCGCGGGCGACGAACAGGAGCGCGGGATGGACGGTGGTCAGGCGGCGGGCATCGTCGAACGTGGCCACGACCCAGGTCTGCGCGAGGAGGCACGAGGCGGGTGTCTCGGTGAGGGGGGCGTCGCCGGTGGCGATCAGGCGGTCGAGCCGTCCCACGACGCTCTCGTCGGCAGCAAGATCGGGCTCGGGGGGGGCAGGAATCTCGCCCGCAGCGACGATGCCGATCCGCCCGCCGGTGGCGAGCGCTCCCTTGCCGGCGTCCGTAGCAGCCCATGGCTTGAGCCAGTCGGCGAAGCGGTCGAGCGAAGTCACGGCGATGTCCTGTGCCGTGACTCCCAGCGCCACGTCGACAAGCGTTGCCCATTCCATCGGCGCGTCGATCATCTCGCCGATGATCCCGCGCACCGCGCTCCCCTCCGGGTCTTCTGCCGCGGCGGTGAGAAGGCGTCGGGCCGCTTCGGCCACCCCTTCGTGCCTGCCAGCAAACTCCTCGAGGAGCCCGCGGCGCTCCCGGCAGGCCTCGAGCTTTGCCTGCCAGCCGGCGAGCTCGCGCCAGCCGGACTCGAGCGCCCCGGTGGAAGCGCGGACGGCCTCCTCGGCAGCGCCGATCTCGCGGCCGGTGGCCTCGAGCCTCTGCACGAGGGCTTGGAGGTTCCCTTGCCGTGCCGCCAGGGCCTCGGCGGCCGCGTCCATCCGGCGCCGGGCGGTGTCGATGCGGAGCCGCTGGTCGGCCGCAAGGCGGCGGGCCTCCTCCTGCCTGCCATCGGCGCGATCAGCCTCGAGGAGAAGCCGCTGTCGCTGGGCAGAGAGGTCGTCGAGTCGGGTGGCGAGGTGCTCGAGGCGGCTGCGGGCCTGCTCCACGTCGGAGTGCGATCCGGCGGCGGCCTGCTGGCATTCGGTGAGCCGTTCTTCGAGGGACCCACGCTCGGCGGAGAGTCCAGAGGCATTCGACGTCGCGGCGGCAGCGGCCTCGAGGGCGGTGCGGAGGCTCGCGGCGCTGGTGCACCCTTCCTGTTCGATCCGCGCCAGCTCCCCCTCCCACTCCCCCATCCGTTCGAGAAGTGGCTGGCGGCGGGCCTCTGCAGCGGCCGCCCGCTCCCGCTCGGCGTTGACCACGCTGCGGAGTTGCGTCACCTGTGGCGTCAGCTCCTGATCCTCGGCGCTGCGTGCCGCAGCCATGGCAGCAGCCTCCGTCGCGGCGGCCTCGGTGGCCGCGAGATCGGCGCGGAGCCGGGCGAGTGCCGACTCCACAGAGGCGACCGCGCCATCGACCTCGGCGAGATCCTGGCGGGCCGCGACGAGCCGGAGCCGCCGTAGACGGTCTGTCATCTGCCGCCAGCGGCGCGCCCGAGCGGCCTGGTGGCGGACCGTCTCGAGGCGAGCGGCGACCTCGCCGACGATGTCGGCCAGACGCTGCCGGTTCTGCTCAGCGCGCTCCAGACGCCGGAGCGACTCGGTGCGACGGGCACGAAACTTCGTGATCCCGGCTGCCTCCTCGAAGACGGCGCGGCGATCCTTGCCGGAGGCCATGAGGAGCGCATCGACACGCCCCTGCTCGATGACGCTGTAGGCCTCGGTGGCGGCGCCGGTGCCGCTGAACAGGTCGCGGATGTCGCGTAGCCTGCAGACCTCGCCGTTGATGAGATACTCGTTCTCGCCGCTGCGGTAGACGCGGCGGCCAATCTGCACCTCGTCGGCCTCAACCGGCAGGAGTCGAGCGCTGTTGTCGAAGACGAGGGAGGTTTCGGCGCTGTTGAGCGGCTTGCGGGAGACGGAGCCAGCGAAGATCACGTCGGTCATCTCGCGGCCTCGGAGGCTGCGCACCGACTGCTCGCCGAGGACCCACTTGATCGCATCGACGACGTTCGACTTGCCCGACCCGTTCGGTCCGACGACGACGGTGATGCCGTCGGGGAACTCGAAACGCGTCCGGTCGGCGAAGCTCTTGAAACCGAACAGTTCGAGTGCCTTGAGCCGTGTCATGACGAGGTGCCGACGCGGCCCTCCCCGGCGGCCACGTCCGACCCACGCCCCGAGCCGCTGCGGGCCGCCGTGTCACCTTCCCCTTCGGCTTGTTCGTCGGCCGTCGCGTCGCCGCCCTCTTCGTCATCCTCCCGTTCGCGTGACCTCGCTTCGTCATGGATCGAGGTGCGGCCGTCGAACTCGTTCGGGACCGCGTCGAAGGCGAGTCGGCTCGAAAGGCACCGGGCGGCGCTGGCCTGCTGAAGGAATTGGACGACGTCGGGATAGGTGCCGCCAACCTGGACGATGCCCCTGGCCACAGGATCGACGCGGGCATCGACCTCGATGATCTGGTCCGGCTCGCCCGCCACGAAGCGGTTGATGGTTGCCTTGCCCCCTTCGACGACGACAACGATCGAGCTCCCCGCCTCGGCGCGGAGCCCGGAGTCGATAGCGTGCTCTGTTCCGAACAGGACGATCTCCGGCCGTGTGCTCCGCGTGCAGTGGACCAACGGCGGGCCGGCGACGTCGAGACAATGAATCGAGAAGGCATCGCCGAGGCGGTCGCCGCGGATCAGCGGAGCGGTGGGATCGATCTTCCAGAGGGCGCGGAATGCCCCATAGCGGGTCTCGGCGCTCGGGCTTGTGAGGAGCGACTGGAGGGCATCGATCCCGTTGGCATCGTCGAGGACTTGGAGCGCGGCGAGGGCCGCGGGGCGGGCGCTGCGGAGATGGAGGGCCGCTTCAGCCAGATGGGTCGCAGCGGTCGACTCACCCAGATAGGCCAAGGCCTCGGCGGCGGCGAAGCGGACCTCGGCGTCGGACGATTCAAGCCCCTGCTTCAGGACCGGCAGGGCATCGCGGCCGATCGCCTCGAGCTTGAGCGCGGCGGAAGGGGCCGTGACGGGATCGGCGAGCTGCCGCGAGAGGAGTTCCATCCGTGCGTGCCGGCCCGCCGGTGGCTCGACGACCGCGATCGCCCGGATGACGCGGATGTAGCGGGGGAGATTGTGCTCGTAGGCCGGCGCGATATCGAGGTCGAGAAAGCGTTCCGTCTTCGGGGTTGCCACACCGCGCTTGGTGCCCTTGATGACCGCGTGAAAGCGGCGGTTGATCGTGTCACCGACGCGCTTCGAGAGCGCGATCGAGCGGTGTTCCGGGGCAATGATCAGCCCGATCTGGCGCGTGGTCCGGGAGATGCCGCCGCCGGGAACGCGGGCGCGGACCTTCGACTTCGAGTCAAGGGTGCCCCCCGAGACCGGATCCACCAGCAGCGGCCCTTCGGCGTCACCGAGGACATGGCCGTCACGGACCCGCTGGCCGAGGATCGCCATCTCCGCCAGACGGGTTGGCATCAGCCAGCCGCCGCTGAGGCTCGTCGTGTCGTTGTCGGCAGGGACCTCGACCATGACGTCGAACCGATCCCCTTTGCGGATGCCAGGAGGAAGGTAGCCATGAACCCACACAAGCGCGGTCGTTGGGGAGGCGAGGAGCTTGTTGGGTTCGGCCACCCCGCGGGCCTGCATGTCGGCCATGAGGAGAGCCCGCTGGGTGCCCGGCGGAGGATCGCTCCCCGTCCCCGGAAGGCCGGTGACGAGCGCGGCCCGTTCGATGCGCAGCGGATGGGTGCCCCAGGGCGCCGCATAGTCGCCGACGAGTCGGATGTCGGATTCCATCCCGATCAGGGCCGCCACCTCAGGGCTCTGGCTGCGGATCGCGGGTCCGGCGCAGCCGATGAGGGCGATCAGCACCGTAGCAACAGGAAGCAGCCCGCCCCGTCGACGCGTTCTCGCGGCAGCCGCGGGAACGGGGAGGAAGAAGGTGGGCGAGGAGTGTCGAGTGGTCTGCATGGCACACCGTCATCCCCGGGGTCGTGTCGTACGGGGCGCCGTGGGCGCCGCCTCCATCCGCACCGGCTTCACGATTCCGAGCGGTAAGGGTGGGGAGGGTAGGAGGATCGCCGGAGAGGGGTCAAGACGGTTTCGCCAGCAGGGCTTCATTCGTGACGGAGTTCTCTTGGCTCGCCCGGTGGCGGTTGCTACGGTTCGCCCCCACCTTGACCCCCGACTCGATGGAGTGACGACACGTGGCGACCACGGAAGCCGACCGACTCCGGATTCAACTGCGCTGGATGATCCGCCGAGACATGCCGGAAGTTCTGGCGATCGAGCAGGAGGCTTTCGAGTTTCCCTGGTCGGATGAGGACTTCACCCGCTGCCTCCGACAGCGGAACTGCATCGGGATGGTCGCCGAGGTGGGCGACTCCGTTGTCGCCTTCATGATCTACGAGCTCCACCGGACGCGCCTCCACGTCCTCAATTTTGCGGTTCGCCGGTCGCACCGCCGGTTGGGAATCGGGACGCAGATGATGGGAAAGCTGTTCGCCAAATTGAGCGTCGAACGCCGCGACCGGATCCTTCTCGAGGTCCGAGAACGCAATCTGCCGGCGCAGGTGTTCTTCCGCTCGCTCGGCTACCGGGCGATCACCGTTCTCAAGGATTTCTACGAGGACTCGACCGAGGACGCCTATCTCATGCAATTCCTCTCCGCCGAAGCTGCCTCCGTCGCGATGCCGCGGCGGATGGCCGGCTGAGCCGAGTGGCCCAAGGGAGCGCCGGCGGCGGGCTCACGGGCGGCCGATGGCTTCCTGGATGATCGTTATTCGGAGGTCGAGGAGACGCCGTGCTTCCCGGCCGGTGTCGGCGACCGCGAACAGGCTGATGCATGGCGCACCGCATGGCACGACGGTTCCGCAGCGAGGGAGATCGGCGATTGCTGGCCAGCCATCCCCATGGCTCCAGGCGGAATTGAATCTGTCGAGTCGGTCGCAAAGCTTGTCATCGATCTCGATCAGGGAGGCGGCGCGGAGGATCCCCTTGGCCCACCTTCCACCGGACGGGGCAGGGGAGCAGCGTCCGGTGACGATCCCGCAAGCGGCGAGATGATCGGCCGCGAGGGCTCTGCCGGTGCGGCGATCGACCAATTCCATCGATGCGGTCGGGCGGGGATTGACCTCGATGACGACCAGTCGCCCCGACGGGTTCACGATCGCATCGACGCCGACGACCCCGCGGAGGCCCAACGTCCCCGCCAGCACGCTGCCAATCCGATTCCATTGGTCTCCGAGATCGTCGGGGAGGGTTTGCGGGTCTACATCGACCGATCCGCAGTAGGCAAACGGGGGCGCGCGCCAGGCCGTGACGCCGATCAATTGCCGACTCGCGCCGACGAGCCGCGCTCCTCCGCTCGTGACGACAAACGCGCCAGACACCGGCAATCCAGCGCAGCATTCCTGCCAGACGTGGTCGCGTCGCGAGTCAAGCCGCGTGCCACCGACAGCAAGCCCGGTCCACGGGGCGATCCCCTGCCCGCCACCGCTGGCACGGGGCTTGCGGAGCCAGCTGCCGTCGCCGGAGATGGTAGACGGGTCGTCGACCGTTCGTGGGAAACCGATCCCCACCCCGGCCAGCTCCTCGGCCAGATGGCGGAGCGAGCGGACACGACGGATGGCGTCTCCCGCATTGCCGGCCAGTGGGCGCGCGGCGGTGATCGCGTCGACGAGCCCGGGATGATTTTCAAGAGCGCCGGTGTAGCACCATGGCCCGGAAGGGAAGCCGAAGGCCGCCTCGGCAAGAGCGCTCGGGTAACGCTCCGACGGAATGGCGACGGCGGCCGCCATGGCGAGAAGGTCGCGGTCGGCGAACAGGTCGGCGGCTTGGACGACAAGCCCCGTCCGGGAGACCGACGCCGCCCAGGCGCGGGCGCTGGCCCCGAGGATGAGGAGCGACCGGGGCGCTTCCTGCGCGGGATCGCGCGGGCTGTTTTTGCCACTGGACCCGTGGCCGGATGAGGGAGGGATGGCGTGTTCCGGCGGCATCCGCGGGCTCAGGACGGGGACTTTGTTGCCGGTGACCGGCGAAATGGTATTCTCCCGATCCCATCGGACCTGCCTACGGGGCGGGAGTCGGGGGGCGTGCGTTCGGTGTCCTGCTCGTTGAACTGTTCCCGAAGCACCTGGGGTGCCCTGGGAATCCGAGACGGGCTCCGAGGGCACGACCTGCACGCAGGTGACTGCACCCGAGATTTCCGGAGCCGGCCATGAGTCGTCGGATTCGGTCCACTCCTTCTCAATCAGGGGAGGGGTTTCACTTTACGAGGAGACAGAGATGTCGATGTTCATTGGTGAGGCGCTCGACGGTGAGGGCAACGAGATCGCCCACATCGATCTGCTGATCGGCAGCAAGGATGGTCCGGTGGGCTCGGCTTTCGCCAACGCCCTGGCCCGGCAGAGCGAGGGTCACTCCAACCTCCTCGCAGTGCTGACGCCGAATGTCGCCGTCAAGCCGGCCACGGTCATGATCACGAAGGTCACGATCAAGGGAGCGAAGCAGGCGGTGCAGATGTTCGGCCCCGCCCAGGCTGCGGTCGCCAAGGCTGTTGCTGACAGCGTTGCCGACGGCGTGATCCCCGAGCGTGATGCCGAGAACCTCGTCATCGTCTGCGGTGTCTTCATCCACTGGCAGGCCGCTGACGACAAGAAGATCTACACCTACAACTACAACGCCACGAAGATGGCCATCGCCAATGCCATGCACGGCAAGCCGACGGCCGCCGAGATGGTCGCACATCGTGACTCGGTCCATCCGTTCCGCGGCTTCTGAGCCGGCCGGTTTTCGAAAACGTGTTCGCCCGTGGCGCGGCCTTCCGCGCCACGGGCGGCGTCGTTTTGACGTTGCCCCCGATGGTTCTCCCCTCTCGTTCCTCTCTCAGGTTGCCGCAAGGAGTGGCTCGCCATGCCCGCCCGGATCCTCCTCCAACTCGACACCGATCCCCAACCGAGCTCCTTTGACGCGGTTGTCGCCGTCGATGCCGGCGCCGATGTCCTTCTCCGCCACGGCGGCGTGACGGTCGACACGGTCGTGCCGCTCGTCCACGGCGCGATGTTCACGCGCGGCGGTGCGGATCTCGCCTCGACGGCGATCTTCGTTGGCGGCAGCGACGTGCCGGCCGCCGAGGCGGTCTTTGCCAAGGTGCGAAAGACGTTCTTTGGTCCGGTGCGCGTCGGTGTCCTCCTCGATCCCTCCGGGGCCAATACGACCGCTGCAGCCGCGGTCGTGGCCGCATCCCGTCATCTCCCGCTGAACGATCGCGATGCCGGCCTTGCGGCGGTGGTCCTCGGCGGGACGGGCCCGGTTGGGCAGCGCGTGGCCCGGCTCCTCACTGGCCTCGGCGTCAGCGTCACGCTCGTGTCGCGTTCCCTCGAGCGGGCGGGCGCGGTGTGCGAGCGCGTCCGGGCCGACGTGCCCGGGGCGAAGCTCCATCCAGTCGAGGCCCGGAGTGCGGCCGGCACCGAGCCGGAGTTCGCCGCGGCGCTTTCTCGCGCCGAACTCGTCGTCGCCTGCGG
>Ga0164295_10000628_pt1 | contig 29663 bp, 30 predicted proteins | sample GEODES006metaG_FD_111798 | JGI IMG/M metagenome (GOLD analysis project Ga0164295, IMG submission 111798) | Oligotrophic lake water microbial communities from Sparkling Lake, Wisconsin, USA - GEODES006 metaG | ecosystem: Environmental > Aquatic > Freshwater > Lake | place: USA: Sparkling Lake... | reverse complement strand
TTCAATACGCGGTTGGCATGCGCGAGTAGCTCTGAACGGTGCTCAGTGTAAAAAGCCCCCAGTTCAGCAACTGTCCATACGCTAAGTGCCACTTTATTGATCCTTCATTTACCGGTTTGTCTTGCAGAACCAGCCGTCGCTGCCTCTATCCCCTACTACGAATCCCAGTCTAGATTGTCGCGGGAAGGGGACAAAACGGACAAATTGCTCCAAGCCGCCCGCGGCCATTTCGCCTATTTGGGATCAATTCTTCAGGGCGAGATAGTTAGATATCGAGTAATTTTCCAATTTTTCTGAGTAGTCCAAAATAGGTACCAGACGGGTCGGTCCGATGCGGAAAATTCGAAAACCATTTTCGTGCAGGATCTTCCATAGCTCCTTAAAGGTTGTCTTGGTATCTATATTTGTACGACCAAATTCAAATTGAATCAAATTAACTTTGGGCAAAATCTCTCTGCCCCCGCGAAGAACTTCAAGTTCATGGCCCTCAACATCAATTTTAATGAAGTTTGGGATCATGCCTTCAGATTCGCACCAATTATCAAGGGTCTGCACTTGGCAAACTTCGGATTCGGAAAAACTGACATTAAAGTGAGAAAGGTCCAATTTGGTAAGGCTGGCCATTTTGCTACCCCGTTTGTCTGCAAATAATTGCGCAGTCCCGGAAATTGACCCCAAAGCGAGGTTCACAACAGTGAGGTCTTGATGATCACTAAATTTATTCTGCAAAATTTCTACACAATCGGTTTGCGGCTCAAAAAGATATCCGCGGGCAACATTGGGTAGTTCAATCAGATATTCCGTATACTCTCCCACGGATGCACCAATGTCTAGGAAAGTTATTTCTTCTTTAAAATTCTCCCGAAAAAGTTGATGTGCCGCGCTTACCTCTCTTTGGACCGAGGCAGCTCCAATGCCAAAACCTTGCGCAAACTGTGCCTCCCTTTCAATCGCCCCAAGAATTCGAATACTTAATCGGTTAAATATTTTCCTAATAGTGTTTATCAAGAAATTTTGCATCATTTAACCCCATCTCAAGATCTCTACTATGCATAAAGTATAGGCTAGTTCTGTGGAAATTTTCGTGGGCATCGTGCACAACAATGAACGAGAACGACTGAATTATTTACGGAGTGAACTCTCAAAATTACAATCTTCGGATTTTGACTTCCATATAATTGAATACGGCACTCAAATTGAGAAAGCCATAAGCACGTTTTCAACGCTTTATAAGACTTTTTCCGTGTGTGCGTACACAATAAAGTGGGCTAAGTACACAAATCAGAGAATAATTCCAAAATTGAAAGGAGAGCTGCGAACTCAAACTGGTTTCTTGCTCCGAGGGAAAGCAAGAAGAGATAATCTGCGAAGGATCAATGTTATTTGTGATGCAGTTAGTCGTAAGCATCTCGCATTGATGGAGACCTTTCTTGCAGGTGCCGCTGAATATTTAATTGTTCTGGAAAGTGATGCTCGATTACCAGATCCAATCAAATTCATTGAATCACTCAAATCGCTTTGTCTCACTCAAGAATCTGATTTCCCTCTGTGGGTTTCTCTGGTAAAGCGTAATCTGAAATCTCAAGGGAGATTAAGAGGGGTGCAAGATTCGGCGAGTGGAATAATCACGCAGACCAAACCTTGGTCAAATACCGCATGCGCATACTTGGTCAACCGGGCACTTGCCACACTTTTTGTAAAACAACACTCTAAACAGATCTACTCCGAGCACCTTGCGTTGCCAATAGACTGGCTCTTGAATTCTACGTTTCTTCAGCTCAACCAGGCAGAATTGGAAAATGGAAAGTACCTAGAATTTTCGAACGGGCCTGTCATTCATGGGTCTATCCACTCTTCCAGCTCTTGGACAAAAGGTTTAATTTAATCGGGGGAATGCATGAGAAATATTATGACTGAGTCAAACATCGCAAGGAATGCCTCTTCGGTTCGTTTTTCTTTCAAAATATTTAGTCGAATTGAGCAATTACTTAAACGGCTCGACTTCAATCTCCGCGACAAATTGAAAGTCCAGAATAGAAATGAAGTAACAGGGGTTCAAAGAGAGTCTAAATCCGAAACCTATCAAGATTTCTTTGCTTACCAAATGGGAAAACTTTCAAAACTAAATACCTATCTCGAAATTGGGGCTGGACATCCAAGTATTGGGAACAACACATATTTGCTCGAAAGGCACGGGTGGCGTGGGATATCAATAGAAATTGAATCTTCACTAGTTGAGCTTTTTCAGTCTGAAAGAAAAAACCAAATTCATTTAGCCGACGCGATTAGTTTTGATTATTTGAAGGCATTAAAGGAGATTAATCAGAAAGGCAGCGTTGGCTACCTGCAGATCGATATTGACCCAAGCATTCAATCTCTCAGAACTTTGATGAAAATCCCCTTTGATTCATACAAATTTGCTTCGATTACATTTGAACACGATGTCTATCGCTCCACAAGAAAAATTAGGAAGGCACAACGACGCTACCTTCAATCTCTTGGCTATGTTTTATTGGCCAAAGACGTCAAATTTAATAAAATTTTTTCATATGAGGATTGGTGGATCCACCCAGATTTAATTGACTTAGCCCTCTTGAGCGACTTCAAATCGAGTCGCGAACACCCATTTGAAATGAAATGGTCAACTCTAGAAAAGTAAATCATTGGCTGAAATAATTGGATAGTGGAATAGTCACGAAAGAAATCTCGGAGAATTTTTTTTCGAAGCCTTACAAATAAAACTGAAGAAGTGGAATATGCCTTTGATATTTGGGAATTTTCTTTTTCTAAATCTGTTTCTTTCAATCCAGGCTAAAACTTCGCGTAGAGGCATTTTCCCGATTAAAATCCTGTAATCGTCTTCTCCCCACGTGAAAACTAAATTGCCCTCTGTGTCTAGACCAAGACCGTTACATATCTCGAATCCGAGTTTGGAGAAAATAAATGGGCGACTACATTGAACTTCCCTTAACGAGGAATCGTGAATTACCAAGTAACTAAGGTGAATAGTTCCAAGTCTCCAGAATGAGTATCTCTTCCGAGCTACGCGGACATAGAGATTTTCTCCTTGGATAAATACAAATTGGCTTCCGCCATTAAGACTCAGAAAATTCGATTGGGGTCCTTTTTTTATCTCAAGTATCTCGCCGCTATGTGCATCAACTTCTAGAATAATTTGCGGGTTATTCGAGTGCAATATTGTCACAACATTTTTAGTAGCCACGATCGGAACCCAGTTTTTTTCAAACCTTCTATCTGTCGGGCTTTTAATAACGGATAGTTTTCCCGTGGCTAAATTGTAGATACCTACTTTTGTTTCCCAGCTATTGATAGAAACTTCAGGATCTCCAATTACGACCGTTCCGACGAGGAAGTCTTCCGTGCCACCCGATACAAATCTTGGATCCTCAAAGCTTTGAATGCCTTCAGTATCTATTATGATTTGCTGGGATTGAATTTCAAACTTGTTGTCAACCAAGAGCTCGAATGTCTGATTTCTAACCCCTGTTCCAAACTTCTCCAGCTTCATTTCGCCTTTTAAGTTGGCGCTAGGAAAAAATCTGGCGTTAGTAGATCTGCAAAACAGATTAAATCCATTCTCATTTACGGCTAATGTTGGGTTTAGGTTCCAAAGGCCTTCATATTTGTCTCCGTGGATTTCACTCTTTGCATGAAGAGGTAGCTCTAATGAAAATCTATTGCTAAGAATATTAATCTGGGTTGCAACTTCAAATATAGATTTTAGACTCGCAAAGAGATACCTAGTTTGAATAAACATTTTAGATTAATTACTTTAAAGTCCCATAAGTCGTGCTTGTTCGTCAAAATCCGGAACACTCCGTCTGACTTCCTCAAATGTGCCGTCAGCAATAATTGTTCCCTCATCGAGATATATCACGCGGGTTGCTTCTCTCACGGTAGAAAGTCTGTGAGCAATCATTATGACCGTTACATTGCCTTTCATATTGTGGATCGCATCGGTAATGTCGGCTTCCGTTTTCCCATCGAGAGAACTTGTAGCTTCATCTAGAATCAAAAGGTTTGGTTTTGTCACCATTGATCTTGCGATTCCCAGTCGCTGTCGCTGTCCGCCACTCAGGTTGCCTCCGCGATCTCCTACTTCCGTAGCCATGCCATTTGGGAGTTCGGAAATAAAGTCCCGAAGTTTGGCGATTTCTGCCGCCTCAAATACCAATTCATCTGGAATGTCGTTAATCTGAAATCCCATGCAAATATTCTGTTTTATCGATGCATTGGAAATAACAACATCTTGAGGCACGTATCCGATTGCTCCTGGCCATCGATCGACTGCCTCGAGTGGTGGCAGGCCTGAAACCAAGATCTCGCCAGATTCGGGAACTAAAACGCCTAGAATCAAATCGACTAGAGTTGATTTGCCTGCTCCCGATGGTCCGACAAGGGCAACCACTTCACCTTCATTTAGTTCTAAGTTTAAGTTTTTAATTGTACGTTCTTCTTGTTCGGGGTAACAGAATTGAAGATTCTTAATGTGAATCCTTGAATTGAATCCTTTGTGATCTAGTTGTATTGCTCTGATTTTTGCAGGGGTAACATCTATATCTTTCAGCCTCTCTGCAAGGTCAAGTGTCGGGCCGGCTGTACCTAAAGCGCCACGAATAGATAATCCCCCCTGTTGAAGCCGCAGGAGAGCCGGTGCAATTCTTGTGCTGGCCGCCAAAAAAACAGATAAAACGGCCACTGCATGTGCAGCATCGTACAAAGTGAATTGTATGGCTGAAATTAAGAGTGACCCAACTACCACAGTCACTTCAATAACAAACTTGCTCACGTTTGGGAGAAATGTTCTTTCTGCCTGAGTATTTGCCAATTGCATCCGAATTTTCCCTATTTCTTCTGCGTAGAACCCACGCCTATTTCGGACGATAATCTCTCGATATGAACCAATAACTTCCAAAATTCTCTCTGAGTTCGTAACGGTAAATTCTGCCTGCAGTCGCCCAAGGGTTCGTGTTTTTTCTGAAAGTAATCTGTATAGAACAATGATTACTACTGAAAAAATCAAGAATGCAGGCAGGGCGATACTTGGATCCACGACAAAAAGTCCCGTTAGCATAATAATCAATAGTGCGGAATCGGCAAGCATTTGTGCGGATGAATTCAAGACGCCAAGCGTGATTGCATCCACTCCTGAAGTTAATGAATAAAGAGTTTGCTGCATAGACTTTTCGCGAATTTGCGTTAAAGGCAATGTGAGCAATTTTGAAATTAAGGTCGATGAAATTTTTGCGCCGCTTCTACTCAAGAAATATGTGGTTCTCCTGACAGCGACAACGGAGAAAAGTGTCTTGGCAACCAAAATAAGCGTTGCCAAGACGCCCAATATCAATGCCTGATTTTGTAAACTGAATTCACTTATCCCTAGAGTCTCCAAAACTCGAGACACTCTGTTTCCCGGTTGTCGAGAACTAACCCCACTTATAGTTAACGCTCCAAGAACACCAACGATGGCAATCCCCAAAAGGTCAAGAAATCCCAGAACAACTTGAATGAAAGTTATAAGCACTACTTTTTTTCGATCTCTCGCATGTAGCAGCGCAAAAGATCGAGCCACCATTGATTTCTTCCAGCTGGCTTTGAAGTAGACGGACATGCCTTCATTCTAACTACAGATCTTGGTCGTTGCCTTAGGCTGTACCTGTGAAACAAGAGCACATTCTAATCGTTTCTTCGATTTACCCACCCGATGAGGGTGGACCAGCAACATTCTCCAAGTCATTTGGTCAACATCTTAAACGTCATGGTTTTCGGGTGACTGTACTTTGTTATGCGGACCTCAAATCCAGTCCAGCTTATGAAGTTGAGTCTGACGATATTGAAATCATAAGAATTGATAGAAATTTACGAACTTCGCGTAAGTTGATTTTGTTTGTTCTGGCTTCATTGAGACTTTCTTCAAGACGAACTCACGTTATCGCAAACGGATCATTTCTCGAATGTATCCCAATGCTAATACTCAGAAGAATTAAGTTCACTTCCAAGATTCCTGGTGACATTGTGTGGGAGAGAGCATGTCAACAGGGATTGACTGAATCGAATGTTTTCGACTTTCAAGATTCTAGAATGACCATTAAGTACCAAGTTTTTAGAAAACTCTTCACGTTTGTTCTTAAGAAATCCGTAGCCGTGATAGTCCCTGCTAAATATCTTTTTGATTTTTGCGCGAAGTGGGGAGTTGCTCAGGGCAGATTGACATTGATTGGAAACTCAGTAGATGTGCAGCATTTTTGTATCCTTCCAAGTGAGAAGAAATATGACTTAATTACAGTAGGAAGACTTGTTCCTGTTAAACAAATAGAGGAGATTATTACGGTTGCCTCAAAACTGGATTTATCGCTATGCGTTGTTGGAAGCGGCCCTTTGGATGAAAAACTGAGGGCCTTTGCTCAAGAATTGGGTGCGCGAATCTATTTCTTGGGGAATATTGATCAAGATTCTCTCCCCTTAATTTACAGCCAGAGCAAGATATTCGTTCAAAATAGCCAAATCGAAGCAACGTCTTACGCCCTACTTGAAGCTCGAGCTTCAGGATTGTTCGCTGTCGCAAGCGAGTTAACCGGCGCCTCTGAAGTTATTCATCATGCCCAGGACGGTCTGCTTTTTGGGAAAAGCTCTGGGCTTAATTTGTGGAGTGCCATACAACTAGCCAACAGTTACTCACCCACACAACTTCAAAACTACGGCTTAAAAGCACGAGAAGACTGCTTTCATCGATTCAATCGACAAGAAATATTTAACCGCATTAATGAAATTATGAATATATGAGAAAAGTTGCCTTTCTATTTTCGCGGAAGATTACAGATACTCCTGCGCTGATTGAAACCCTGAAGCGTTTAGATACATATTCTAGGCGCTATCAAGAAGCTTCAGGTCAAAAGTTGACAGTTTGTTTTTTCCAAGAGAAACAAATTCTTGACCTTGAAGCATTAGAGCTCGATCTAGAATTCCAATGGAGGAGTTACCGACATTTTAGATTCTTGAGAACCACAATTTTTTTGGTCGGAAATTTTAAGAACTGGAGACTTATTGCAGCAGATTTGTGGACCGATTTCCCACTTTTGTTAACTGCTAAGTTTCTTTCAAGGAATAGAATTTGGATTCAAATTTCAATTCACGGAGATTTGTATGGGACAAAAACAAATCTCCCTATCAAGCTTTATAAGTCATTTGTCTCAATGTTTTTTAGGTTCTCTGATTCATGCCGTTTAGTTTCCGAAGAACTTCATGCAACTTATAGCACGCGATTGGGCATACCGGAAGAACGAATTCTTATTTCGCCGATTCCAGTTTCGGATGACTATCTCAACCAGCAAGACTTTCATACTGCAGACAGGGCACTTGGGTACGTTGGACGAATTCACGTAGAGCGGGGATATGAGGAGTGGTCACAAATTGCAAATTCTTATCTCCTTCATAACAGGTCAGCTCTATTTAAGATTATTGGTGGAGGGAGTGACTTGAGTATTTTTCAGGATCGCATGTCTAAAACAATCTCTGAAAAAACAACATTTTATGGTCGTTTAGAATCGCAAGAGTTAAGTAAGTCATGGGATAAATTTCATATACTTTTGAGTTGTGCAGAAAATGAAGGGTATGGCTTAGCAATTCGTGAGGCCATTGTCCGAGGGAAAATTGTTATTGCTAAACGCAATCCTGGGACAATGTCACTGCAATCTAAGTATCCGCAATGCATCTACTTGTACTCTTCCGTTGAAGATGCAGTCGTGCTACTTAATGATCTTTGGGAGATTTCTGCGCATAATGAATGTTCCCATCTAATGAGAAGGGACTTGCTTGAGGAAAAGGAATCGAGTCTCGCAGCGCTGATAGCAAGTTGGACGAATTAGCTAGTTACTCTAAATATCTCTTATCTTGATGCCATTTCCAGAATTCTGTTAGTCCTTGGACTAGTGATGTATTTGGAGACGCACCCACTAAGGCGCGTTGAAGCGAAGTGTCGGCTATAGTCTTTTCAACATCCGAAGAGAGCGGTTCACTGTATTGAATTCTGGGTGACTTCTTTCCTAGTATTTCCAAAATCATAATGAGTTCGTTAAGTGATGCTGGAGTACCACCGCCAATGTTGACAACATCAGAATAACCAGCTTGCAAATTAGTTAAATCTAAGAAAAGTTTATTTGTCATCGTAATTACATCTTCAATGTAAGTGAAATCTCTTGCTTTCGATCCGTCTCCAAAAACTTTGAATAACTCATCATCGGCTATCGAGTTCGCAATTTTGAAATATGCCATGTCTGGTCTGCCCCATGGTCCGTATACACTGAAAAATCTCAAGGCTCTTGCTCGAGTGTTAGAACTATGAATTAGGGATTTAGTCAAGACTTCATTACTAAGTTTCGTGGCACCGTAAAAACTTTGTGGCGTCAAATAAGTTTCTTTTTCCGAGTAGGGCAGTTTCGCCGTATCGCCATAAACACTGGAAGAGGACGCGTACATAAAATTTGGAACCTGGTATCGAACCACGTTAATTAAGATATTTGAAAATGCAACAAGATTGTCTCGCACATATATTGAATGGTCTGAAATATCTAAACGTACACCTGGTTGAGCAGCCATGTGGAATACCGCTTCGAAATTGCCTTCCTCAATTAATTTCTCAGCAGCGTCTGGGTTCGATAAATCAAGAACTTTAAATTCCACATCGCTAGGTCTAAGCAATGACGAAATTCGAGCCTTCTTGAGTGCCACTGAGTAATATTCGGTTAGCGAATCAACCCCAACTACTTTGTGGCCGAGGGTAGCTAAGGAAGCAGCAAGTTGCGAACCAATAAATCCTGCGGCTCCCGTTACCAAAATTTCCATTAATTCCCACTTCAAAGACCGTTTGAGAATAAATAGTATCATCAGCATTGTGAATAGGCTTCTAATATTGAATTACTCAATGAGTCGAAATAATTCGGTATTTGCTCATCAATTTGAAATGGCGAGCCGTCTAACAACGCAGTTTGATAGTTGTCTTGTTCTTACCCCTGAAAGCCCATCTGGCGAAGATCAATTTGATGGTGAGATTCTTGCCTATGTTTGGAAGCCCGGGAAACCGTTACGTGGTGGTGTTAATTTTTTCATAAAATTCATATATGTACTTGTAAAGAATAGACCTTCCGTAATTTTCTCTCACATGACTGAGGTGCAGTCTGCGTTGATTGCGCCTGTCGCGAAAATTTTAGGAATTAATCATTATCTTTGGTATGCACACGCTTCGAAATCTTGGTACTTAAAATGGTGTCATTTTTGGTGCACGGGAATTATTACTTCTACAAATGGATCTTGCCCAATAAAAGGAAGAAAAATTTCCATTGTGGGACAGGCTATAGATTTACAATCTTTTGCGCGAGGAAAGTTTGCATATCCTGAGAATCTCAAATTTGTTCATGTCGGGCGTCTAGACAAATCAAAAGGAATCAGAGAAATTATTGAGGCTTTCTTGCGACATGCGCAAATTAACGCTACTTTGACTTTTATTGGCGAGTCGCGTGGGCAGGAAAGTGAGCGCTATATAAATAGAATTCATTCTGACTTTAGCCAGGAAATAAGGAGCGATAGAGTTATTTTCTATGGAAAGTCAGCACGTTCGGACTTACCCGCGATGCTTTCACGATTTGATGTCTTTTTACATTCTTTCCAAGGATCGCTTGACAAAACAATCCTTGAGGCAACTTTAGTGGGACTTCCTGTGGTTACGATAAATCGTGAATTTATTCAAGAGGTGAATTCTTGGAGTTTCTCGGAGAAACCAAAGTTGGATGCCGAACTGGAATCATTCCTAAAGATGTCTCCGTTACAGAAGAAAGTAATGGTTGATAACCGCATTATCAAGATTTCAAGAAATCATTCACTCGAGCAATGGGCATCCAAAGTATCTTCAATTCTCTTGAAAAAATAGGATTTATGAGATAATTTCGGCATGAAAATACTCTTAACGGGTGCTGCTGGTTTCTTAGGTTCCAATATTGCGGCAAGACTGGTTCGTGAAAATCATGAAGTGATCGGGATTGATGACTTCTCAACTGGCAGGGCCGAGAATCTCCGAGAGCTGGAGAGCTATTCGAACTTTTCTTTCGTGCGTCACGACGTACGGGACCCGTTTGAGTGCGAAGTTGATTTTATTCTCAATTTTGCTTGTCCTGCATCGCCGGTTCACTACCAAGCTGACCCAGTTAGAACAATAGAAACCAATTTTCTGGGAATAATTAACATGCTGCATTTGGCAAGATCAACGCGCGCAAAATTGCTTCAAGCATCAACGAGTGAAGTCTACGGAGACCCAACTATATCCCCTCAGGTTGAAAGCTACTGGGGAAATGTGAATCCTATCGGAATCAGATCTTGCTACGACGAAGGTAAACGCGCAGCAGAAACTCTTTGTTTTGACTATCTCCGTCAGTATCAAGTTGATGCCCGGGTTATTAGAATATTTAATACCTATGGACCAAATATGGCTATCGGCGATGGCCGCGTTGTTAGTAACTTTGTAGTTCAGGCTCTTCTTGGTAACCCGATTACAGTTTATGGTGAAGGATTGCAAAGCAGATCCTTCTGTTATGTGGATGATCTTGTTGATGGAATTTTTCTGATGATGTCTCTACCAAGCAATCCCAAAACCCCAATAAATCTCGGGAACCCGAAGGAGTTCACGATGGTGGAACTTGCTACTAAAATCATTTCTTTGACTGGTTCAAAAAGTATTTTAGTTTACAAGGATTTGCCGGAAGATGACCCGAAGCAAAGACAGCCTGACATAACCAAGGCAAACGAGATTCTAAATTGGGAGCCAAATGTAGATTTGCATCATGGCCTTGAAAAAACGATTGAATACTTTAAGAATGAATTAGCCAAAAATTGAAGATTTTGCATGTCATCACGACAATAGAAATGGGTGGAGCGGAAAAACAGCTCCTAATTTTGTGTGAAGAGCAAGTTCGGTTGGGCGCATCGGTTGAGTTAATCTATCTCAAGGGAAAACCCGAACTAAAAACAAAATTTGAGAATGTCGGAGTTAGGGTTAATCAAGAACTTATCAACAAACCGTTCCAAAGTCAGATTTTTGCTTTAGTGAGCCAAATTAGAAAAATTGCACCTGATATTGTTCATGCGCATCTGCCCAGGGCTGAACTCCTAGTAGCACTCTCGAATTCTCGCATTCCAGTCGTGTGCTCCCGACATAATTCAGAAAGTTTTATGCCGGGCTCTCCAAAGATTATCTCAATTGCGCTTTCGAGGTTTGTGTCTTTTCGAAGTACCGCAATAATCTTCATTTCAAAAGCCGTGGAAAGCTACATGCTCCAAAACCATGAGATTTCAAAAATCAAGAACTCCAAAGTTATTCTCTATGGCAGGGGTGCTTCTAACTTAGAAAACTTTGCGGCCAAAGTGGACATCACTAAGGTTCTAAATTTAGAAGGAAAGAAAGTTTTTGGCACAATCGGTCGACTTACAAGTCAAAAAGACTACCCTAATTTAATTAGTGCATTCAAGAAAGTACATACATTAGAACCAAACTCGGTTCTCTTGGTTATTGGCGATGGCGAATTACGTCCGTATCTTGAGCAATTGGTGCTTAATTTGAACCTTGAGGAAAAGGTCTTTTTTTTAGGAAGGACAGATAGAATTCAAGAGTACCTCTCGGTTTTTGATGTTTTCGTTCTCTCCAGCAAATATGAAGGATTTGGACTTGTTCTGCTCGAAGCCATGCAAGCTAAGGTGCCTATTGTGGCTGCCAACACTTCAGCTATACCTGAAGTGTTAGGAGAGAATCATTTTGGATTGGTTCATTCTGGAGATCCGATAGGGATGGCCGAAAAAATGCTCAGCCTGCTTCAGAATGACCTGCGGGACAAAGTTTTAAAACACCAGGAGCTTCGTTTACCTTATTTTGACTCTCAAGTAAATGCTGAGGCACATCTTGAGCTCTATAGATCGGTTTTGCCCAACTTCTCCAAGTAACTTTCAAACTTGTTTGTTGTAATGATTTGAGAAGCAATGCTGTTGTATCTGAATCTGATTCCTCGACCTAGTGCTCTTAGAAGTTCGCCTTCATTGCATACTTTGTTAATTAGTGCAGCAATAGTGGTCGGAGAAACGTCCTCGACAAAAAGAGGAGACATGTCAGGTCCAAGAAATTCCCTAATAGCTGGGCTTCCCGTTGTTAGGTAGGGTCTGCCAAAGTACCCAGCCTCGAATGCTTTGTGAGGAATAGTTCGAGCCACTCTTGCGTGTGAGGATAGCTGACCAACAGTGAGATCAGATTTCTCATACAAATATTTAATCTCACTCTCAGACAATCTCGTGCTGATGATAAAAACTTTATCGCTTCCATTAAAGAAATCCAACTGCCTATCGGTGGCAATAATTAGTTTTATTCCCGAATCAAGAAAGGGAACGGCGCCTAGCAAGTTATCAAGACCCGATTCCATGTTCCACTTACCTCTAAATAGTATCCATTTCTCACCATTAATCTTTGCTGGGAATAGTTCACTCCGGATCGGTGAGGCGCATTCCACATACTGTAATTCATTAAAACTAGTAAAATTTCTTACTAGTTTTACTTTTCTAACCATAAATTTCTTCGCTACATAATCTATTTGCTCGTTAGTCTCCAGTATTGCCATTTGACAACTTTGGAAACTTATAAAATCAACACAGTAATTCTTGCTCGCTTGGAATTTTTCGGAAATAGAATATTTACGAGTGAAATTCGAATCAGATAGTGGCCAGCCCGCATCCAAAACTATATTTTGCCAAAAAAGTATTTTCAAAATCACGGTGAATCGGTGGTGGGGGGACATAACCACAAACCGTACATTGCTTCGTTTCGTCTTTAAGCGAAAATTAATTAATTCAATGAAAGCTGATGAGTATCTTTCCGAAAGCAATAGAAGTCTCTTTGGCCTAGTAAAGGCATCAAACACAACAGAGGACCGTGAGTAGTGTTCCTCGGATGTTGAAATAAATATGGTCGTTTGAATAGCTGGCTTCTTTCTAATTTCTCTTGAACGTTTCCTGTATCTTACACATATGAGAAATTGGCTCTTGGGTAGGCTTAGAATTCACATTTGGGGTGGGCTAGGATCTCAATTGTTTGCTCTTGCCACAGCTTTAGATTTGAGGCTTGACAGCAAAAATAAGGACATTATTTTGGTACTTCACAATGGTGGTGTAACGCTAAGGGATTCAGAAATTAACGCCCTTGCTTACGATTTCAAAACTGACATGGTTTCAGACTTCAAAGGGACAATCCACGTTCCTGTTTCTGCGAGAAAAAAATCAGTAAGAAGCATCGCATCGACTATATTTCAGCAACTAGGATTGATCGATACTTTGGATTCAAGAAAGTACCCATCAATTTGGGCAGTATCTCTTCGTGGGCATTACACATATCGAAAAATTAATGAAGCAGCACTAGCCGAATTGATTCAAAGAATGCGCAAGACTTTACCCCGGTTTGGCGAATCTGCAAGGAAAAATAACGCAGTTGGAATTCAGTATCGCCTTGGCGACTTGGAATTCCTATCCACCAAACATTTTGTCGATCCAATCAGAATTTTACGCGTCCTTGAAGGGTTAACTGGGCAAGAGATTTGTGTATATTCTGATTCGCCCAATTCCGCCCGAGAGAAATTGAATTTGCCGGATTCTTTGTTTCTAGATTTGTCCGCTCTTGAGACGATATCTGAGTTGGTAGGTTATGAGGAATTCATTGGAACAAATTCAAAGATATCTCAGTGGGTCATTCTCTTCAGACTATACCTAGCCAGCGATGCAAAATGTTGGCTACCTATTGAATTTAAAGATCAGTTTTATAGGTCACTCCCAGAATCCATAACTCCTACAAATTTATTTTTCTATTAATTCGCATTCTCAGATATCTAAATAATCTAATCATTTTTATTCTATTTACGTTGTATGGGGTAAATCTCGCATTTACAAACGCTGGGTTTAGAAGCAAATTCTTTCCAGCCCGCTCGCATTTCAAATGAAATGAAACATGCTCGCACTCATTTCTACTGGAGCCATCAACTACATCATAATTGGAAATTTCGAATAATTCCGGCTTATAAATCGCGATTCCGCCAAAAGCCGAGTGCACTTTGAATGGATTCTCTTTTACCCTTATTTTCTTCATCCGATCATAAATAACTTGTTTCCTAATTCTGTCAGCTCGATTCCATTCTCTAAACGAATTTTCAGCAGATTGTCGAGTGATTCTTGCGTCATTCATTTTTTCAGTAAGTTCTGAATAAAAATCATGATTTAGCCAGTTATCACATCGTAACGCCAATAAGTCATAGTATCCGAATCTTTGATTTGGAAATATAGCATCCCATTTTGCCAATGTTTCAAAGTTGGATCGGATAGCTTTGGAGCTCAAGCCCGAATTCACTCCATCTAAATCAGCTACGATGATAAAGTCCCACTTTTCCCTTGTGAACTCTTTCCGGATATATTCAACATAATAGTTTCTGCAGAATCGAATTCTCTCAATTCTGTTGTGGATTTTCTTTTCTAACTTGCCCAATGAAATGAAAGAAAAGTTTGAATATTTCTCTTGTAATGCCTTGAGTGTCTCTACCGTGCCATCGCTGGAATCAGATTCAACCAAGTAAGCGGAAAGTTCTCCTAGCCCTCCAAATGCTCTGTGAATTATTTTCATTTCACGTTCGACACTTTTGGAAGTATTTCTCACTGTCCCTACTAATAGAAATTTATACATTGCAGGATTCACAGTGGAATGCGTCTCTAGGTTGATGCTTGTATTTAAGAATATGTCGTACCTTCATAATGTATAGAAAAATTAGATCAATTAAAGTGAGTGCATTAGCTTTCATAAAATTCGTTTTCATGTATAAGACATCGGAATATGAATGGTCATAAGACGGCCTTTCGAGAATCCGTTTGAATTTGTGCTCACTCAAAATTGTCTCCACCTCAAATTTCGAAGGTGTTTTTTTGTATCCCTGGTTCCGGTTAGCAATTTCAACTACCAAATACTTGATATTGGGTAATGTTCTTGTTCCGCCAAGTAAAACTTCAATTTCAGCCCCCTGCACGTCCATGACTAGCATTGTTTTGAAACTTGAACTTAAACTCGGGAACTCTTTATCTAATGTGGTTGATGTAAGTGTTACTTCTGTATATGCATTTTGGTCTAAAGGTTCAATCAAAGAACTCTGTTCAGAGTGTTCGGTCAAATAGAATGTGATGCTCTCATCGGGTTTACTCCAGAATGGTTTTGAAATAAAATTATCGTCAGGAAAATTTCGCGTAAGAAATTGCAAAGCATCTGGGTTTGGTTCTCCCCAGTAAATTTTGTTCGCACCAATATTTTTATAATTTGCTTTATCTTGGCCATAATGCGCACCTATGTGAATAATTACTTTGGGGCGAATTCTAAGAATTTTTCCAAGAACCTGGGTGTTCCTAATCAATTATTCACCCTGATCTTTCATTTTTGATATCCAATAACTCATGCCCAGTGAATCATAACTCCACATTCTTTCCCGAAGTAGATTCCACTCTTTTTCCATGTGACTTAAATTTAACAACTCCTTCCAATCGTTAATATAAATAACTGGTAAATCTCTTGTAAGTTCATTGGTAAGGGGGTTTCTCTTGAGCACGGGCGTTCCTCCCATATATAGGGTCTCCCATAAACGGTGGGTGTCTATACCGTTACCTCTTGGACATGGAATCAAGCTGTGAGTACGCAAATCTCTCAAATACTGGACTCTGCCCTCATTTGTCATCTTGACTTTCTTGATTGTTACTTTGGGATAATCGTCAATGACTCTAAGTACCTGATTTCTTTCTTTTGGAAACGTGGATGCGGTGAAATTAATGTAGATGCTTCCATCAAAGTTTGCGACAGGTTCCGCATCATTTGCTGAAATGAAATGTTTTTCGTTTCCAAGAATTGGATGTACATCAGAATCATTGCAATTATTTGTTATTCCTAAAGGAATGGGCGCCAAGGAATTTCCTAAAGGTTCAACATTGGTTCCAAATATTCGAGTTATCCCACTCATAAGTAGAGGAAGAGATTGAATCCTCCTCAATGTCCAATCTGAATGCCCGACAATTAGAGTCTTCCCTCTTGATTTTCTTGTATGAGTTACTAATCTTTCTATATAACTTTCTCGCTTGTACCCTTTTCTGAAAAGAAAATCTCGAAAGTGGTATACAAAATTTTCATTTTCGGACGCAAACTTGAGGTATTTATCTGTAGTAATAATCTCGTTATTCTCGACAAATTTCGTAATATCAATCATTTACAAAGTTTCCACTTTCTGTATGACGTTCGGAGTTAAAGATAACCAAAAAAACTCACTCGTTTGTTGATAGAGTTAAGCGATGAAAATCTTCGTTAGTACCCCATTTAATCTCGGAGTTGCATTTGCACACTACGGTCGATCCCGAGAGTACTTCCTAGTCCAAGTCTATAAGAATGAAGTGAGAAATAAGGGGAGAAATTACGAGGCTCAAAACGAAATTCTTATGGGGCTAGCCAGTCGTTTAGAAATCGATTTTAAGACTGTTGGTGTTGAAAATGCTTCAAAAATTCTTCGGGATGAGGTCGAAGATATAGTATTAGATTACAGAGTTGGTGAAATACTCCCCTTGGTTGGGCCTAATTCGGAATTATTCACCCGCCTCACTCTGATTGTAAATGGCGCTGATTTCTGGCAAGGATTTGCGCCATTTCTTGAAATATTCAAAGGGCGCCGTAGGGCGAAAGAGTTCTATCTCTGGAGAAAAGTAGTTAGAAGTTACGGGCAATCAAAGTTTTTATTTCCTGGAGCTTCGGTCAATTTAACGAATCAGCAGATTGTGGCAGTGCCAAAGGACGCTCTACGCGAATCACTTTATGGAATAGTGCTAGAACTGTGTCTTGAATATTTTCCAAGTTTACGGTCGCACACTGATGATCGAATTTTCATAATTAACCCTGAGGTTTCATTCCTAAATCCTAATCACATTAAAGCAACGGTTAATACTCTCTTGAATCTAATTACTCCCGACACAAAATTGGTTAATGTAATCATCAAGTGTCATCCATCCACTATTAATTCTGAACTCTACATGGACGCTTATCGTGAGGAACTCTCGTCGGCATTGACCCGATGTAAAATTGATTTATTGGACTTATCAAGGGAGGGAGATTCAAAAATGATGAGTGCTTTCCCGCTTGAATTTCTTTTACTCGCCCTCAAGAATTCGGTCTTTATTGGTTTCCCTAGCACTGCAATCTCAGTATTGAGCGAAGACCGATTCTACCTAGTTATGAGTGGCAACAAAAAAATAGACTCTACTTGGGATAGGACAGGGCGTGAATTCAGGGGTTCGATATAAACCGTCTGTCGTGTTCGCATTCGTCACCAAACCGATCTTCCTCCGTCAATCACAACATTTTGTCCGGTCATGTATGCGCTTGCGTCTGAACACAGATATTGAACCGCTCCAATGTATTCATCTACCTCTGCCATACGCGACATTGGGATACGGGAGACTAGATTCTTAACAAATAAATCGTCTTGGGATTCGAAAACTCCGCCTGGGGACAACGAATTAGCTCTGACATTCTCCGTGGCCCAATATGTGGCAAGAAAACGAGTGAGTCCTACTAGCCCAGCTTTAATGACAGAGTACGAAGCGGGTTTCCTAAATTGATTTTCCGCGTTCAGGCCAGGTTTTTCGTAGATTCGCTGATCGGGCGAGATAATTGATAAGTCAGATGAAATGTTTAGTATTACTCCGCCTCCGTTTCTCGCCATTTGGGCGCCAATATATTTTGAGCAAACCATCGCCCCTGTCAAGCCAACGGAAATTTCTTCATTCCATGTCTCAATTGAAAAGTTTTCAAAATGAGACTCATTACTTTCGGTTTTGTTTTTGAATTTTGGGTTTATAGCAGCATTATTGATGAGAATGTCAATCATTTTGAAACTCGAATCATATTCAGCGATAGCAGTTTTAATTCCGATCTCGGATCTCACGTCTACTATTTTGGTTTCAATGCTTTTTCCTGGAAACTCCATCATTAAACTTTCTCTTGTTTCTATCATTGCATCCGGATTAATGTCCCAGATCACAACATCACAATTTTTCTGTAAGAGTGCCCTTGCGTGTTGCTTTCCCAATAATCCTGAACCTCCTGTAATTATCGCTGTCTTTCCTGTCAGATCGAATAAATCTCTCATAAGGTTTGCCCTCCGTCGATAACTAGGTTAATTCCGGTTATATTCTTTGCCTGGGCAGAGGATAAATAGATTATCGCAGTTGCAATTTCTTCCGGGGTGATAAATTGATGAAGTGGCACTTTATCCCGAAGTAATTCCTCTACAAATTTTGGATTTTCAAGCGTGATCTCTTCCCAGCGAGAGCCACTAAACATAATGTTGCCAGGCGAAACGAGATTAACCCGGATCCCTTTTATTGCAAGTTGCTGAGCTAAATTTTTAAAGAGTTTGTTCATCGCAACCTTAGATTCTGCATACCCATCAGGAACTCCGGGTAATTCAGCTAACGCAACAATAGAGGAGACTCCTACTATCGATGCGCCGGGAGTCTTGAGGTAAGGCAGTGCTGCGATTACAAGATTCTTGGAAGTTTCAAAATTTTTTTCGAAAAAAAACTCTCTAGCTCCCTTGTCAGACATTAAATTACTTGGTTTCTTTCCTGTGCCTGCGTTGCACACAAGAATGTCAATTGCTCCATAAATATCGAAGACCTTTTTGAGTTCGACTTCAAGCTCTGATAAATCAAGCAGGTCGCATCGAATAGAAACATTGCCTGGCGTTACATTTCCCATTGTAATTACACGAAACCCATGCTCTTGGAACTGAGCGGCGAGTTCCTTACCGAGACCTCTCGATGAGCCTGAAACTAGGATCGTGCGAGTATTAGGCATCAATTAGAGCCCGTTTAAAAAAATCAATATTTCGAAGTAATTCACCTAAATGGTCTCCATCGGTAGCTCTCGCAGTTTGCAAAATAAAATTGCCTGGGAAGCTTGATCTTTGAAGCTCCTCTAAGACTGACTTAAAATCTGCGCTCCCGAGTCCCAGGGGAACAGTACTTCCGCCAAGCAGCCTATCCTTTATGTGTACATTTAGGATTCGGTGCCCATATTTTGATATCTCTTCTCTGGGATTGAAGCCCAAGCTAGCACTATTTCCAATATCGTAATTGATTCCGAAATGCTCGGGGTTGAAAGACTCTATGAATCGGAGCGCGGAATCAGGTTCCAGATCTAATTCAAAAGCAATACGAACATTCCTATTACTTAATCTGCTAGTTAGCCCGCTAAAAAAATCTAAATCTATATTTTGTTTGTCTGAAATTGAAGAATTGTCCACAAGTGGTAATACAAGAATATGCGCTCCTATCATTGGCATTGCTTCTATGATTTCAATCAAACCGCCTTCAATGTCGATTCCATTCGAATCCCAATGTGGATTTTCCATATAATAGTCACAAGTTACTGATGGAACTCCTACGTTATTGACATTTGATAGATGAGCAATCTTCTCGATTCCTACTTTATTTGTTATTGGGTTTTGAAAATAAGTTAATGTGTCAATTGTCCATTCAATCAATTTGAGGCGATTTTGGCGGGCAATCACGAATTCTGTCTCCCAGCTTTTCGCTGGAAATGATTGAATTCTCCCATCAGTTAATTCTGAGAGTCTCCCTTGCATAAACCCAATGCGATTCTCGAGATTAACCATAGTTGTTTTGTCTATCAGTCTATTAATTCAACTAATTCGAAAAGTATCCGTTCAGGCCCCCGAAGGTAACACACTCTGGCTTTGCCATCTTCAGATACCCAGGCAGGGGCAATCGGGTAGTACCCTTTTGCTTGTAGGTTTTCTAACTTAGAATTCAAATGTTCGACCTCCAACGCTATGTGTGTTATTCCCATGGAGTTTGGAGCCAATTCATTCGCTTCTTGAATAGTTTTTTTTGGTTTTTTGAAATCAAGCAACTCAATGGTTCCCCCTTTTGCATCTCTCAACTTGAGGGTTCTAACTTCCGCGTCTTGAATTCCAAGTAAGTGTGAAATAAATTCACCTTTTTCTAATTGATCAATCCAGATTTGAAAATCGAAAAAACTAGTCAGGAACTCAACCCATGAATCGACATCAGACACCACGATTCCTGTATGGCGGACTGATGTGCTCATTGAAAAATTTCAACCATGGCTTCTCGGATAACTTCTATTCCTTCCATTATTGCATCTTCAGAAATTATAAGTGGCGGACCAATCTTGATGGACTCTCGTCCGGTATGAACGACTAATAAACCTTTCTGAAAGCATTTCTCGGCTAGTTCGCTTATGGTTTCCGCGTTCCCCGGACCTGAGAATTTATCATCGAATATGATGGCGGCAATCATCCCAATGCCATTAATCATTTTTATCTCATTTGGGAAATCAACTGCTAGTTCTTCGAGTTTGTTGTGAAGAAATCTTCCTTTTTCCCTAGCTTGATCCACCAAATCCAATTCCAGAATCTCTTCAAGTACAGCATTGCCAACAGCGCATAACAAAGGATTTCCAGAATGAGTGCTACTCATATTGCCAATATCTGGTAAGTCCATGACTTCCGTAGATCCGATTACGCCTGAGATGGGGAGTCCACCGCCCATGCCTTTTCCACAACAAAGCAGGTCTGCTTTAACTTCGTAATGTTCGTAACCAAAGTTCTTTCCAGTTCGTCCAAAACCTGCCTGCATTTCGTCAAAAGCAAGCAATACTCCGAATTCATCGCATAATTTTCTCAGAGCCTGCACATATTCTTTAGGGTAGAAGCAAGCTCCCCATCCTTGAAAAGTCTCGAGCATAACGCCACAGATATCGGTCTTGAAATCGACGCCATTTGCAAAAAGTTCGTCTAATGAATTTCGCAAGAATTCTTCGGGTGGGACGGTGAGTTTTTCGATATATGGGAAAGGGATGTGAACAGTCTCGGTCTCGGGTTCTGAAATCCATTCTCGCTGAGAAGCGTTACTTGATAGGACTTGAGCGCCAAGGGTTCGCCCATGCCAGTTGCCCGCAATCGCAAGAACAAGATTTTTCTTCTTCCCACTCTTGATCCCATGCATTTTCATCAATTTCATGGCTGCCTCGGTCGCTTCCGTTCCGGCTGAAAGGAGGAAAGCTTTTTCAAAGCTAGGACCGGCGAAATCTAATAACTTCTCTAAGTATGCCGCTCTTGTAGTGTTGGGATATGCATAGCATGCAAACATGGATTCCTGAATAGAGTTCTCTATCGCAGCTTTAATCCTTGGATTCGAATGGCCAACATTTGTTACAAAAATAGTTGATGTGAAATCAATCCATTTATTGCCCACGTGGTCAAATACTGAATAATCTTCAGCACGAGACCAAATAAGTGGTATCTGTCCGTGCATTGACCGAGACTCAACTTTTGAAAGTCTATCTAGTATTGCCTTGGTGCCTGGTGCCGGAATAGCCGTCGAAATCAATCGGTTCTTAGTGCTGATAAGTGGGACTGCAACCGGTTCTGTCCTAAATGAAAAACTACTCATCTTGGCCACCGAACACTCTCTTGTAGGGTGATGGACTAACTTGAAGGCTCACATTCAAGAATTCCAAGTCTGATTTGTCATCAACTTCGATCACCCTTGGAGTCACGAACGCCCGCACTTGACTGCCATGAATTTTGTTTTCCTTCTCGACAAAATTCGTATCAATAATATCCACATATCCGTTTGGAGAATAGGTGGTCGGAAATGATTGGCGTGCCATGTTCGACTGTTCAATATCGCAATTATTTGTAAACACACTCATCAGGTGCCCTTCGGAATTTATTTCAAGGGTTTTGTAAGCACTTTCACTCATTTCATGGACCGATCTCAAGGCCGAATACCTCGAACTTGAATTTATGAATTCATTAATTGCTTGTTCGATGAGATTTGGGTCTCGAAATGGAGTAGTGGGGCGCAAGTGAACAATGAAATCAGGGCGAGCGCCCAAATCTGTGAGCTTTAAAATTGCGTGTTTGATAAAATCTAAATCTGGCGAAGAATCCTTCGCAAATTTCGCTGGTCTTAGGAACGGCACTTCCGCACCTAATTCAGTAGCCATTCTTGAGTACTCAATGGAATCTGTGCTGACAATAGTTCGGCTAATAGCTCGAGTTCTTAGGCTTGCATTAATTGACCAATCAAGTAAATTTTTTCCCCCAACTTCTTGCAAATTCTTATTGGGGATCCCTTTAGAGCCTGAACGTGCGGGGATGATTGAGATTACTTCCATAGTTTTGTCCCAAAGTTGAAGTACAGACAGGTCATCCAAGAATCATATATCTAGATTTTCCTAACTGTGGCTAATTCGGTCTCAAATCTGTTAAAGTGATTAAATGTTGGACTTATCTGCTTTCAAGGAACTGCTTTTAGCTAGAGAGGATTCAGCTTCCGAAACTCTAGCTTATCGGCCTGAGGTAAACGACCTGTACTTTTTGTACTGTTTGGTTAGAGAAAAGGCTGTTGTATCCATTCTCGAATTTGGATCTGGTTGGTCTACTTTGGCACTTTCGATTGCGCTTCAAGAAAATCTTATCGACTTCGGCGAAGCGCATTTGAGGAGTATCCGCCATCCAAACCCATTTCAACTGCTAACTCTGGATGCCTCGGAAAAGTGGCAAGGAATAGCGCTATCGCGATTAACAAAAGATGAGCGGTTGCTTGTATCCCCAAAGGTTGTTACTCCGACCTTGAGTCAATTTGACGGAGTTATGTGTCATTTCAATGATTATGTTCCAAATTTTACACCTGATCTAATTTATTTAGATGGGCCTGATCATGACCAGGTGACCGGAGAGGAATCTGGATTCAAATACGACGAAAGGTTTACCCCTCCAATGTCAGGAGATTTACTCAAGATAGAACCTTACTTATGGCCAGAAACTATAATCGTTGCAGACGGTAGAACATCGAATGTTAGATTCCTCGAATCTCGCTTCAAGCGGAATTGGCAAGTTATGCACGATCCGTTTGGCGACCGAAGTTTGTTGAGAATTAACGAACCCGCATTTGGAATAATCTCTGAGGAGCACATCAATTTCAGGCTTACCCAATCTCGTTTATTCCAAGAGAAAGAAAATCCGCAACGCTAACCAATCTAGCCCTGAACAGAAATTCTCAGCTTTTCTCGTGCAACTAGTTCTGACTCGCTTAAAACCTTTTTGCCGCTACCAAGGATTCCAGGAATGGCCCTGACCGCTTCAACAAAACCTTTAAGAGAGGATGTCTCAATCGAAGCTGCTTGATCTGAACCGTACATAGCTCTATCAAGTGTAATGTGCCTTTCTATCGAAGTCGCTCCAAGAGCAACTGCGGCGGCACACACTTTCAGGAGCGATGATTCATGACCTGAATATCCAACTGCAATTTTATATCTATCTCTTAACATGGGAATGCAAAGCAGATTTGCATCTTCTTCCTTCATAGGATAAGTGCTGTTGCAATGCATTAATTCAAAATCACAATCTGCATTCTTAAAAATTTCAACAACATCATCTATCTCTTCTAAAGTTGACATTCCAGTTGAAATATAAGCCTTCTTGCCTGTTGAAGCAATAAGTCTTAGTAATGGAATATTCCCTAGCATTGGGGAAGCAACTTTGTTAAACGCACAATCAAAAGTATTAATGAATTCTTGTGATTTCAAATCCCACGCTGAAGCAGACCATTGGATGTTTCTACTAGCGCAATAATCGGAAATTTCTTTATATTGGTCATGGGAAAATTCCAAACCTTCTTTTTGTGCACGCTGAGTCTTTCCCCAAGGGCTCTCGCGTGGGGAATCAAGAAATTCTTGAGTGTACACATCTTCAATTGTGCGCTTTTGGAATTTCACAGCATTAAAACCTGCGTCCACTGCAGCATCGATGAGTTGTTTTGCGATAGTCATATCACCATTGTGATTAATGCCAACTTCAGCTATTAGAAATAAACTCACTTAGATCCTCCATACTCATGGCTTCAAGGCCGATGAGAAACTCTACTCCCTCCCGCACGAATCCATGTCCTCCTGCGGAACTTAATATATGAGAGCTCACTTCCTTTATTCGCGGGTGAGCGTCACATGGCGCGAAACTCAACCCCGCGCGCCTCATAATTGGCAAGTCATTCAGGTCATTCCCAAAATAGATTAACCCAGAAAGTGGCTTGGGATCAATTGGCCTTTCTCGCTCAAATTTTCTTAGGAGTACTTGGAGTTTATTTGATTCACCCGAAATACATGCAAGTTGTAATTTCGCAGCTCTTGTCTTTACAACCTTATTTGTTTCGGTCGAAAGAATGAAGGTATCAATCTTTAGATTGTTAAGATTTAGAAACACCCTAAGTAAATGTAATCCGTATCCATCCGCGCGCGAAACTCTTACGCTTTCAACGGCATTTTCATCTACGTATGCAAAATTATCAGTAAAGACTCCATCAAAATCAAAGACGATGGTGTGAAAATTCTTAAGCAAGTTATTCATTAATATTCTAAAAGCCGAGAAAAGTTTCGGCGAGTTCACAAAGTGTGTGTCCAATAAGTAGGTGCACCTCTTGAATACGAGCGGTTTCTGATCCGGGTACCACAATTGAAACATCTGCTAAACCCGTAGCCAATCCGCCACCCTTACCAAGTAGAGCAATTGTTTGTACTTCCGAGATCTTTGCTTGTTCAAGAGCTCTAATGATATTCCGACTATTACCAGATGTAGAAAGTACCAAGAGTAAATCGCCAGGCTTACTTAGCCCCTGAAGTTGACGGGCATAAATTTCATCATAGCCGAAATCGTTCGCAATACAAGTGATTGCAGTTGTATCTGCATTCAAAGAGATAGATGGAAGAGAAATTCGATTCTCTTTAAATCTTCCAACAAGTTCTGTAGCCAAGTGAGATGATTCGCTTGCGCTGCCACCGTTGCCGCACCAGAAGATAGTATTTCCTTCCGCCAAAGTGGCTGAGAAAATTTTAGTCGCGATCTCAAGTTGAGATTTGTTGGTTTGCATCGTCTCTCTGAGATAAATTTCAAGAGTTTTAACTTTCTCGCCGAAAAGACTATTTAGCGTCATTATATCTCGATTCTGGCCATTGCTTTTGGATAATGTACTGACGTATTCAACCACACAGGTTCGTTTTGCACACCGGAAATTTATAAATTCTCTTTAGCAAGCGTGATCGTTTGTCGTGTTTATTTGCATGCGTCGCATGGAAATATATTAGTCCAGCACCACAATCCCTGTAGGGGTCAGTAGACATACCGAAACAATTCCTGACTGATCATCATTTGCTGAAGGATCTACCCACTCGATATTTACATCACCAAGCGAAGTAAGAATTTCTTCTTTAAACCATGAGTTCGCGAGTTGATCTTTATCTGCAATTACAATCTTCTCAATCTCCGCAAGTGGTGTTCCATCTTGTGATGGATGATCTGCAGACAGCCACTGAATGAAGAATGGGAACTCACGAGTATCCGCAATTTCCTTGACTCCAATTTGTTTCCACTTTAAATCTGTTCCGTTTGGGCGTGTGCGGTGACCTTCAATTGCTTCGCGACCAAACTTCTCTTCAATTGGTGCAATATCTTTAGTGCTAAATACCCAGGTAAACCAGCCGCCGCCTTCGTTTGCTTTCTTGGATACCGCTTTGCCCCATGGTGTTTGTTCTGTTGCTGGGTGATCTAGTGGGCAGACAACTTCGATGTATTGGCCATTCTTGAGAGAAGCGGTGAAGTTACGAGTTCCGAATCGTGGATGGATGCCACCATCTACAAAGGTGCTACCAAGGCGCGAACCTAAGCGTTGTACTGTGTCAGCTAGTTGATCATGGGAAGTCACATAAGAAACATGGTCTAGACGCATGGTGGAATTCTGCCGTATAGCAAGGGGTGCTCATGACCACCCTCAAGGGCTGGTTTAGATAGTTATTTACGAGCTAACTGGCACATAAGCGCTTCACAGGTAACTAGCGGAGCAGCATTTCGCGCAAGGTTGGTGCGGGCATCCATGAGTGCGTTGATCTTCAAGATAGTCGAATGCTCTGGATGAGATGAGGCATAGCTTTCAATCTCATCACGCATATCCGTATTGATTATTGATTCGGTGTTTTCTGATTGCACCATCATGACATCACGGTAGAAGGTGGCAATATCAAGAAGTGCGCCGTCAATGGAGTCACGGACCATGCGGGTAGACCGAGATTTCTGTTCTTTCTCTAATTCCTTGACCGCTTTAGCTCCGCCTGTTGCCATCCCGCGTCCCGTAGCGCCTTTTCCGTAAGCTTCTTGAAGTTTCTCTATTTCTCTTTCATCACGTTCATGTGATGATGAATTGGCTTCTGCAGTCGCAATATCTACAAGCGTTTGAGCGGCTTGGAATGCTGCCGCTAGTGAACCTAACTGCAGTGGCAATTGCATGATGAGCTTGAGGTTGCTGCGTACAGATTCGTTAGTTGCCAAGTACTTTGCGCGCCCAATATGCCCTTGGCTCACTCGGGCCGCAAAATCTGCCATCCCTGGTGCTATGTTGTCTCGGTTGATCAGAACTTTAGTAACTGCTTCAAGAGATGGCGTGCGCAGCTGTAAGTGACGACAGCGTGAACGAATTGTTGGCAATACATCGTGAAGTGTTGGCGCACAGAGCAACCAAACAGTTCTTGTCCCCGGTTCTTCAATTGCTTTAAGAAGTGCATTTGCTGCTGATTCTGTGAGTCGATCAGTGTCTTCCATAACAACTACACGCCATCCGCCCATAGATGGTGCCCACGCAACACGAGTAAGGAGTTCTCTAACTTCTTCTACTTTGATTGAAAGGCCTTCGGTGCGAATGATTTCAACATCAGGATGCCCGCTTGTTTTAGCTGCGTTGCAATCAGAGCAGGTACCGCAGCCATTCTTAGGGCAGATAAGGGCTTGGGCAAAAGCAACAGCTGCAGTTGAGCGGCCTGATCCTGGTGGTCCAGTAAAGACCCAGGCATGCGTCATTTCTTGTGATTCTTCCCCTATGCGAGAGGCAGCAACCGCTCCTTTCAAGATTTCAACAATGTGTTCTTGGCCAACAAGGCCATCAAAGACTGAAGTCATCTACTTCTTTTTCTTCGTAGTTGCTGACTTGCTTGCCTTGGCTGCCCTTGTAACCGTTGTTGTCACTGCATGTGTTGCAATACGGATTGGCTTTAGAAACTTGTTCTGCTGTGGTCCTTCCGCATTGCGCTTAAGTGCTGGAAGTTCCGCAACCCGAGCAATGATTTGTGTGTGAATCTCCTCCACTGATTCTGTGCCATCAACAACGAAGTAGCGTTCTGGATCCATCATGGCGATTTGTAGAAACTCTTGGCGCACCCGTTCGTGGAATTCGGTGGGTTCTGCCTCTAGGCGATCGCGTGATTGGAGACGATCGAGTCCGATTTCTGCAGGGACATCGATAAGGATTGTCAGGGTTGGATACAAACTCTCTGTTGCCCACCTGGAGATACGTGCAACCTCTGATGGGTTAAGTACACGACCTGCACCTTGATAGGCAGCAGATGAATCAAAGTAGCGATCTGAGATAACTACTTTTCCCTCCGCAAGTCCTGGACGAATTACAGAGAAGACATGGTGCGCGCGGTCTGCTGCATAGAGAAGTGCTTCAGCCCTTGGTGATATCGCACCTGTTTCATGGTCGAGAAGAATCTTACGTAAATCTTTCCCAAGGTCTGTGCCACCGGGTTCTCGTGAGAGAAGAACAGTTTCACCTTCTTGTTCTAACCATTTTTTTAACAACTTTGATTGTGTTGATTTGCCTGTGCCTTCGCCGCCTTCAAAAGCGATGAAGATTCCTTGTGTGGGAGCACCAGTGATGCTACCTAGCTCACCCTGCATCGCAGCCAAGATGTCTGACCATAGAGAGACTGTGGGGCGATCTTTCATCTGGTGATAGGAGATAGAACCAATGAGGGCTGCAATCAGACCTGCAAGGAGCATGGTGATCTGTGCTCCGTTGTAGTTGAGCTTGATATTCTCAAATTCATAGCTGTGCACACCGATTGTCGCAGCGATGATGGGTGCAATAGCAAGGACTGCAACCAAAGTAATGCGAATCAGTGATTGCACGAAGGCAAAGGTGCGCCCGCGAACATCATCATGGACCTCCATGCCCAGCATGGTGAAGCCGGTGACCCAAGCGATTCCACTAAAGGCGCCAAGGATTACAACGATCACGACTGAGAGAACTAAGTTAGAGATTAGTGCAAGTAGGACCAGGAATACTCCTGATGTTGTAAGGGAAGCACCGAATAAACGACGGCGAGAGAACTGTGCAAATATCTTGGGGCCAAATGCAATACCGATTGCAAGGCCTGTAAAGACTGAACCAAAGAGAACACCGTAGGCAGCATCTCCACCACCAAGATCTCCTACGAATGTGCGAGCAAGGCCGATAACAGCACCGGCTGCTGAGAATGCACCGACCATACCGATAATCAAGCCTCGGATGATCTTTGATTCAGAAACAGTCTTCCATCCCTGAATAAGTGATTGTCCAACATTCTCATCTTTATGAGATTTCGATGCAGCACCCTTTGGTATCTCTTTAAGTCCCCTGATTGTCCATGCAGCAAAGAGGAATGAGAGTGCGTTGATATAGAGCGCAATATCAACTGAGTTACTTGGCAGCAGTGGACTCACTGCTGCAATTGCTCCAGAGAGAAGTGTGAGCAGTGAGAACAAGATTGCAGCGATAGGCGCTGTGCCATATGCGGCAAGAAGTGAAACTTGATTTGCGTTCTCTAGCTTGTCCCTTGGGACAAGATTTGGAACTGATGCCTCTTTGGCCGGTGACCAGAAGAGAGTCAGGCACTCAACCAAGATCATTGCTGTGTAGAGCCAGAAGTATGTGTGAACGATTGGAATAGAGATATAGAGCCCAGCTCTCATGACATCTACTGAGACCATCAAGCGCCTGCGATCAAAGCGATCTGCGATCACACCTGCAATAGGACCAAGGAAGACTGCAGGTAGAAGACGAGCTATAAAGACACCAGCGATTGCAAAGTTTGCTGTTGCATAGGAGCCACCAGAGAGTTGCTGCGCGAGCGCTGTAGTTGCAAGAAGGCCTAGCCAATCACCAAGGGATGAGAAGAGCATCGAGTTCCAGAGCTTGCGGAAGGCTGGGATGGCAAGGACGCTGCGGCGTGCATCCTGTGCGGGTGCAGCAGGGGTTGGCAGGCTTGCAGGCATGGGTTGAGTCTATCGGGCGCAGCTGTCACGCCTAGAAAGGGCTATTTCGGCCCTATTCATGGCCTTTTCGCAAGATTCGTAGCAGTGCCTTATCACCCCCCCTATCTACCATTGACCATGCCCATAATGTTTAAGCGCTTCAAAGGGCTCTTCCTCTTTGTCATGCTCTTATCTGTTTCGGCTCGTGTATTTACCGGCGCATCTGAAGCTCAGGTCAATTTCACATCAATAATTGTCGATCAACACCTCATTACGCACAACAATCTCAGTGAAAACAATCTTTTGCATAACTCAGTAATTAAAAGCACTGAGGGTGCAGAAACTATTCCCGATAAGCATCGTACTTATGCCACATATAAGAAATAT
>Ga0164295_10000627_pt1 | contig 29673 bp, 20 predicted proteins | sample GEODES006metaG_FD_111798 | JGI IMG/M metagenome (GOLD analysis project Ga0164295, IMG submission 111798) | Oligotrophic lake water microbial communities from Sparkling Lake, Wisconsin, USA - GEODES006 metaG | ecosystem: Environmental > Aquatic > Freshwater > Lake | place: USA: Sparkling Lake... | reverse complement strand
GACGCCTATGGGCATGTCAACAATGTGGTTTATTACAGTTGGTTCGATACCGCGGTGAACGCCTGGCTGGTGGAGGCTGGGTTGCTGGATATCCAGCACGGCAATCCCATCGGCCTGGTGGTGGAAACCGGCTGTCGCTATGTCCGATCGGTGGCGTTTCCCGAAACCGTGGAGGCGTATCTGCGGATCGCGAAGCTGGGCACCAGCAGCGTGCGCTGGGAGGTGGGGCTGTTCACGGCTGGCCATGACGGGCCTGCTGCGGAAGGCCATTTCGTGCATGTCTATGTCGATCGCACGACGCGGCGACCGCTGGCGCTGCCCGATGCGTGGCGCAGTGTGCTGGCGCCGCTGGTGGTTGCACGCGCTGCCGACACGCCTTAAGCGCTTGCGATGACCACGCCAACCCGCCCCGATGATTCCATCCTGATCCTCGATTTCGGCAGCCAGGTGACGCAATTGATCGCCCGGCGCATCCGCGAGGCCGGGGTCTATTGCGAGATCGTGCCGTTCACCAAGGGCGGCGAGGCCTATGACCGGATGCAGCCGCGCGGCGTGATCCTGTCGGGCAGCCCGGCCAACATCAGCGACGAAAACGGACCGCGCATCCCGGCCAATGTGCTGGCCGCCGACGTGCCGCTGCTCGGCATCTGTTACGGCGAGCAGTCGCTCTGCCACCAGCTCGGCGGTTCGGTGGTGGCGTCCGACCACCGCGAATTCGGCCGCGCCGAGATCGAGATCGTCGATGATTGCGCGTTCTTCGCCGGCGTCTGGGCGAAGGGCGATCGGCCGACCGTCTGGATGAGCCACGGCGACCGCATCGAAGCCATTCCAGCGGGGTTCCGCGCGGTCGCGACCAGCGCCGGCGCGCCGTTCGCCGCCATCGCCAACGACGAAGCCCGGCGATACGGCGTGCAATTCCACCCGGAAGTGGTGCACACGCCCGATGGCGCAGCGCTGCTGAAGAATTTTGTCGTCGGCGTCTGCGGGGTCACGCCGAACTGGTCGATGGCCGGGTTCCGCGCCGCCAAGGTGGCTGAAATCCGCGAACAGGTCGGCGATGCGCGGGTGATCTGCGGGCTTTCGGGCGGCGTCGATTCGGCGGTGGCTGCGGTGCTCATCCACGAGGCGATCGGCGATCAGCTCACCTGCGTGTTCGTCGATCATGGCCTGATGCGGCTGGGCGAGGCCGAACAGGTCGTCAGCCTGTTCCGCGAACATTATCATAACCCGCTGGTGCATGTGGAGGCCGAGGCTTTGTTCCTGGGCGGCCTGGCCGGCGTCACCGATCCGGAAGCCAAGCGCAAGTTCATCGGCAAGACCTTCATCGAGGTGTTCGACGCCGAAGCGAAGAAGCTCGGCGGCGCCGATTTCCTCGCGCAGGGCACGCTGTACCCCGATGTGATCGAAAGCGTGTCGTTCACCGGCGGCCCCAGCGTGACGATCAAGAGCCACCACAATGTCGGCGGCCTGCCCGAACGCATGAACATGAAGCTGGTCGAGCCGCTGCGTGAATTGTTCAAGGATGAAGTGCGCCGCCTGGGTGTCGAGCTTGGCCTGCCGCCGGCGTTTGTCGGCCGCCACCCGTTCCCCGGCCCTGGCCTTGCCATCCGCATCCCCGGCGAAGTGACCAAGGAGGCGTGTGACACGCTGCGCAAGGCCGATGCCGTCTATCTCGACGAGATCCGCAAGGCCGGCCTGTATGACGAGATCTGGCAGGCCTTTGCCGTGCTGCTGCCGGTGCGCACCGTTGGTGTGATGGGCGACGGCCGCACCTATGATCGGGTCTGCGGGCTGCGCGCCGTCACCAGCGTCGATGGCATGACCGCCGACGTCTATCCGTTCGACGCCAGCTTCCTCACCCGCACCGCCACCCGCATCGTCAACGAGGTGAAGGGCATCAATCGCGTGGTGTATGATTACACGTCGAAACCACCCGGCACCATCGAGTGGGAGTGACGGGAGCCGGTTCATCCGACTGAGAAGGTGCTTTGCGGCATGAGCCTGGTTCTGCATGGCTATTATCGGTCGTCGGCGGCGTTTCGGGTGCGGATCGCGCTGGCGCTGAAGGGCCTTGCCGCCGATCAGGTCTTTCACCACCTGCGCCGCGGCGAGCAGCGGCTGCCCGATTATCTGGCGCTCAATCCCCAGGGCATGGTGCCGGCGCTGGAGGCGGATGGCGCGCTGCTCACCCAGTCGCTGGCGATCATCGAATATCTGGATGAGACGGCGGTCGGCCCGGCCTTGCTGCCGGCCGATCCGCTGGGCCGAGCGCGGGTGCGGGCGCTGGCGCAGATGGTGGCCTGCGATATCCACCCGATCGACAATCTGCGTGTGCTGAATTACCTGCAGAACATGTTGGGCCATGATGAAGCGGCGGTCGCGCGCTGGTACAACCATTGGATCGCCGCTGGCTTCGACGCCATCGAACAGCGCTTGGCCGAACCCGAAACCGGGCAATTCATGCACGGCGACACGCCGACGCTGGCCGATATCTGCCTGGTGCCACAAGTGTTCAACGCCGGCCGATTCGCACTTGATCTGGCGCCGTTCCCGCGCATCCGGCGCGTATATGCGGCTGCAATGGCACTGCCGGCGTTCGCGCAGGCGGCACCGGCGCAGCAGCCCGACGCCGAATGATCAGCAGGGCGATCGCGCCAGCAGCAGGCCGATGCGCACGGTGCGGCCGGGCAGCGGCAGGCCCAGCTGCGGCAACAGCACGGCGTTGGTGAGATTGTCCACGGCGGCGGTTGCCGACAGGCGCGCGTCATGCACGCAGGCGACGGGCAGGCGGGCGCGCAGATTGACCTCTGTGGCCGGCGGCAGCCGGGTGAGGGCGCCGGCCGCGTCCAGATCGCGCGCGGGCCCTAGCCGGCGCAGTTCGGCGCGCAGATCGAAGGCCTCGCCCAGCGCCCAATCAATTGCCGCCATCACCTCGTGGAATGGCCGCTGCACCTGCGGCTGGCCGGCGGCGCTGGCATCGAGTGCGGTGCTGGTCACTTCGAACGTCAGCCCTTGCGCAACCTTGATCTGCGCCGCAATGTCGACGCCAAAGCTGGTGGCGGCGCTCTGGTTGAACCGTTGCCGCAGGTTGACATTGTTCACCCGCGCCACGCGCTGACCGATGCTGCCCCGCGTATGCGCCCAGAACGGGTTCAGGCTCAGCCGCACGCCGTCAGCCGCCCAAGCCAGTTCGGCATCGGCCAGCCAGACCTGTTCCGGCTCCAGAGCCGGATTGGGCAGGAACCGGCCCAGCGCTTCGCCGAACAATTCGCGGGCCGAAGCAAAGCGGTTGCGCCGCCCGCCTGACACGGTGAGATCAAGCCCGGCGGCCAGCGGCGTTTTCAGTGCGGCGGAAAAGGCGGCGGCCTGGCGCACGGGCTGCGCCGGCTTGTCACCGGTGGCCGGGTAGGAGGCACGATCGAGGCCAAGCCCAAGCGTGAGGGCAGCGCCGGCGATCGGCACATCGGCTTCGACCCCGCCCGAGGCCAGCAACTGGGCAAAGCGCAGCGTCGGCCCCGGCGTGCCGGCTGGGAAGGCGGTATCGGTTTGCAGATGGTCACCGCGCTGGCTGGACAGGCTCCAGCGCAAGGTCGCCGGGCCGGCCTTGTGGGTGAGCGTGAAGCGGCCACCGATCATGTCGTCGTCATTGCCTTCGCGGCTGCGCAGCGTGGTGTAGCTGGCATCGCGATACGCATCGATGCGCTGGCCGAACCATTGCCGCCACACCACGGCGCGGGCGGTCGCCGCGCCCAGCCCGGCTTCGACGGCGGCCTGCGCCTGCGTCAATTGCCAATCCGGCGTGCGCCAGAAGCGCGGCGCGGCGAGCGCCGGGTCGCGATCGGATTCCGGCGCGATGCCCCGCCTGGCATCGATGTGCAACAGGCTGGCGCGCCAGTTCACCACGCCGACGCTGCCGCCAATGCCGCCGAACAGGCTGGTGGCGGCCAGATCGCTGTTGAGCCGGCGATTGCTGGCCGGCTGCGTGAACGGCAGCGCCGAATTGCGCGCCACAACCGCCGCATCCTGTGCCTGATGCGCCGCCGCCAGTGTCAGCTTGAGGCCGCCGACCGGCAGCGCCGCCGCCGCCGACAAATTGGTCAGGCCATGGGGGCCGGCCTGCGCCTGCGCCACCGCGCCGGTCAGCCGGCTTTGCAGATCGACGACGCCGGCCACGGCATTGGCACCATATTCGATGGCGCCGGCACCCTTGCGCACCGAAAGACTGCCGAGGATGCCGGCCGGCAATAGGCCCAGATCGATGCGGCCGTCCCAGGGCACCGCCAGCGGCGCGCCATCGAGGAACACCAGGGTCTGCCGCTCGTCACCGCCGCGCACCCGCGGCGAGGTCTCGCCGCGCGAATTGGTGCGGATCGAGACGCCGGGCAAGCCGCGCAAGGCATCGGCGACGCTGCGCGGCTGGCGATCGAGCAGGGCTTCGGGTTTGAGGCCGACCAGTGGCGTCGCGACGCGGCCGGGCAGCGCCGGCGCGGTCACCGTGATGAACGCGGATTCCGGCGTTTGCGCCGGCTGCGGTGCCGCAACCTGCGCATGCGTCGCCTCGGCGAGCAGCAGTCCGCCCAGGGCGATATGCGCAAGCGTGCCCACCCTTGTGAACTTTCCTTTGGTCATGGCCTCACGGCGTATAGGATTGCCGTGCGGTCAGGGCAAAGGCCGTTCAGCGGCGCTTTGTTGGCACCGAAATGGGCTGCAAGGCGGCGGGCTGGCGGCGCAGCGCCTCCACCTCGTCGATTTCGATCGGGATGAAGCGGGTCAGCCATTCATGGCCGGTTTCCGTGACCAGCACATCATCCTCGAACGCCACGCGGGTGCCGTTCACGATCGCGCCCTGCTCGATGGCGATCACCATGCCGGGTTTCAGCGGGCCGACATAATCGCCGTTCTCATGCACTTCCATGCCGATGAAATGGCCGATGCCATAAGTATAGCTTTCGTCCCAGCCGCCTTTCTTGCGCAGTTCGCTTTCGGCGATCTGCTGCAACGCCTGCCAGGTCACACCGGGCTTCACCGCCGCGATCACCGCCTTCTGCACATCGAGAACGCCTTGATAGACCTTGCGCTGTTCGGGGGTGAATTTGCCGTCCACCGGCACGGTGCGCTGGGTATCGGCCGAATAATGGTTCATCGCCGCGCCGGTATCGATGTGGACGAGGTTGCCGGCCTGGATGCGGGCGTCGCCCTTGCGCGCGGCCTCTTCCTCGGCGGTGGTTTCCCATTTCAGTTTCTCGTTGAGATTGCTGGCCACCATCACGCCGGTGATGAAGCCGAGCGTCGCGCCTTGCAGGCGATAGACATGATCGATGGTGTGCATCACCTGCAAGGTGGTCAGGCCGGGCCGCGCCAGCTTCATGCCTTCCTGCAGGCCCAGGCCAGTGATGGCGATGGCCTGATCGATATTCTTGCGCGCGAAACTGTCGAGGATCATGCGCATCGGATCGAGGATATCGCCGGCATCGCGCACGGCGATCTCGCTGCTCGCCGCACGGATGCGATCGACAAAGGCCAGGCGCGGCGCCGGCGGCTCGTTCAGATTCTCGAAGCGCGGATAGTTGACGTAGAGCAGTTTCTCCTTGTCACCCCAGCCGCGCGCATAGTCCGACGCCACTTCCTTGAAGCGCAATTGCGTGATGCGCAGGTTGCGATAATCGCTGACCGCGCTGCTCATATGCTCCAGGAACCGGCTGCGCGGGAACACATGCTTGATGCCCGACAGGCGGGTCGCCTCTTCCGGCTTCATGTCGGTGTAGAGCACCTCCTTGTAGGTGCTGCCGCCCGGATTGATCACCAGCACATGGCCGGGGGGTTCGGCATCGTAAATGCCGGTCAGATAAACGAAATCCTTGTTCTCCGTGTCGTCGGTATAGCCTTCATAACGATTGTGCTGCGACCGGTCGGCGCTGGTGATCACCGCGAGGCCGCCCTGCATCTTGCGCGCGAATTGCGCCCGGCGCTCGATGGCCGCCTCGCGGTGGCCTTCACGAAACTTGAGCGCTTCGAACGACAGCAGCCCGCCGCCGCCGTCCGCTGCGGCCGGCGCAGACAGCGCGGCCAGCCCCAGCAGCCCGGCGCCAAGCGCAAGGCGGACAATCATGCGTTTCGAGCCTGTCATCATGCTTCTCTCTTTCTCAGGGTTGGGCAGCAGCGGTAGCAGGCGGCAGTTGCGGCAATGCCGGGGCCGGCCACGCCACACCAGCGGCGGTCGTGGCCGCCTGCAGCGCCGGAAGCTGCACCGACACCAGCGCCGTTATATCCTTGTAGAGCGTCTGCACATCGCCCTGCGCCATCTGGGTCAACTGGCGCTGCGCCGGATCGGGCGCCGCCGGATACTCCTGCGTCGACGAATAAAGCCGCTGGGTCAGATCGGCGAGCGGCAGGAACGTCTCCTGCTGGGCAAGGCCGGTCTCCCGGCCGTTCAGTACCACGTTGAGGCGGTCAGCCTCCTTCAGGGCGGCTTCGGCGCGGGCAAGCAGCGGGCGCGGTGCCTTGGCGTCTTTCAACGCCTTCACCACCGCGGTCGTCTGCGTCAGGCTGGCGCTCACCGTCTTGCCGGCATGGTAGGTGGCGGCCACCAGCCTGGCCTGCGACGCCAGCAGGTTTTCCAGCGCTGCACTGTCGGCGTTGGTGATGCTGATGCCGGGATCGAGCCGCACATCGAGCGGCTGGGTGTGCACCTGATCGCCCACCTTCAGGCGCAGCTGATAGCGGCCCGGCACCACGAACCGCCCCTGCAATCGACGATAGGCCGACGGATTGTCATTCGGCGGCGCATCAAAGCGCAGATCCCAGATCGCGCGCTGGGCCCCGCGCTTGGCCGTCGGCTGGGCCAGGGTGCGCACCAGATTGCCGCTGGCATCGAGCACGTCGATCGATACCGGTTGCCCGGCCGCCGACGTGCCGATCCAGTAATCGATGATGGCGCCGCGTGGCGGGTTCCTGGTGGTGAAATACAGGTGCCCACTGTTCTTGCGGCCGCGGTCGGCGTCGCGGATCTCTGTGCTCCGGCGCGGCGGTGCCAGATAAGAGTGCGAGGCGACCACCGCCGGCGTGAGTTTTTCGACCAGATTGAGCTGGTCGAGCACCCAGAAGCCACGGCCGTGGGTGCCGATCACCAGATCATTCTCGCGCGGATGGACCAGGATGCCCTGCACCGAATTGGTCGGCAGGCCAGCGCGCAGCGGCAGCCAGTTGCCGCCACCATCGCGCGAGAAATAGACGCCCATATCGGTGCCGACAAACAGCAGCTCGCCGTTCTTCGGGTGGGCGGTGATGCTCTTGGTTGAGCCAAAGGCCGGCAGATCGCTGGTGATGTTCTTCCAGGTCACGCCATAATCGTCGCTGCGCACGGCATGCGGCGCGAAGTCATTGTCCTGATGGCCATCGAACACGGCATAGAGCGTGCCTTCCTGCGTGGGTGACCAGGTGACCATGCCGACCTTTTTCTGGTTGGCCACGCCGGGGAAAGTCGCGGATTTGGCCCAGGTGCGGCCGTCATCGCGGCTGACCTGGATCAGGCCATCGTCGCTGCCCACCGCCAACAAGCCGACGTGCAGCGGTGACACCGCAATTGAATGGATATTGCTGTACAGCGCCGTGGCTGAATGCAGATCGATGGCGCTGGCCTGCTGGACCTTGCCTTGCAATGGCAGGGCGTCGCGGCTCAATTGCCGGGTCAGATCCGGGCTGATGCGTTCCCAGGTGTCACCACGATCACGGCTGCGGAACAGCACGTTGGCGGCGAAATACAGCGTCTTTGGATCGTGCGGCGAGATGACCAGCGGCGCGCTCCAGTTCCAGCGATAGGGCGGGAACTCACCTTGCTGCGGCTGCCACGGCTGGATGCGTTTCTGGGCCTGGCTCTTGCGGTTGGTGCGGACCAGAACGCCATATTGCGACTGGGAATAGATGATGTCGGAATCGGTCGGATCGGCCACCGCGTAAAATCCGTCGCCGCCGGACAGGAAGGCGAAATCCTCGTTGGCGATGCCGTCGCCAAACCGCGTGCCGATCGGGCCGCCCCACGATCCATTGTCCTGCGTGCCGCCATAGACGTGATAGAACGGCTCCTGCATGTCGGCCGCCACCGTGTAGAGCTGCATCAGCGGCAGGTTCGATTGCCAGATCCAGCGCTTGCCGCCATCGCGCGACGTATACATGCCGCCATCATTGCCGAGCAGCAGATGATCGCTGTCCTTGGGGTTGATCCACATCGTGTGGTTGTCGCCATGGACCTGGCCCGGCAGGATGTTGGTGAAGCTCTTGCCGCCATCATCCGATCGCGACAGCGGCGTCGTCGGGACATAGATCCGCTCGGCATTCTTGGGGTCGCAGAAGATTTCGCCATTATACCAATGGCTTTGCACTTCGCTGTTGCGACGTTCCCAACTGTTGCCGCCATCCTTCGACTGGAAGGTGCCGCCATCGGGGCCAATGGCCGTCGCATACATGGTGTCGGGATTGTTCGGGCAGAAGGTGACGCCCACGCGGCCGACCGCGCTGGTCGGGAAGCCATTGCCCACCCGCGCCCAGGTGTCGCCGCCGTCGGTGCTGCGCCACAGCCCGCCCTCTTCGCCGCCGCCGATCATGCTCCACTGGCGCCGTTCACGCTGGAAGGTGGCGGCATAAAGAATGTCGGGATTGTTCGGGTGCATCGCCACCTCGACGACACCGGTGAATTTGCTGGGGCGCAGCAGGCGCGTCCAGGTCTTGCCGCCGTCCCTGGTCCGGTACAGGCCGCGTTCCTCGTTCGGCCCCCACAAAGAGCCCAGCGCTGCGACGAACACCGTGTTGCTGTCCTTGGGATGCACGATGATCCGGCCGATGTGGCGGCTTTCCGTCAGGCCCATATGTTCCCAGGTCGTGCCGCCGTCGCGCGACCGGTAGACGCCGTCGCCATATTGCGAGCTGCGGACGTTGTTCTGCTCGCCGGTGCCGATCCACACGGTGTTGGGGTCATTGGGATCAAGCGTGACCGCCCCCATCGAAATGGTCGAACCCTTCTCGAACACCGGTGTCCAGGTCGTGCCGGCATTGACGGTCTTCCACAGGCCGCCCGAGGCGGTGGCGGTGTAGATGATCCGTTGATCGGTGGGATGCACGGCAAAGCGCGTGACGCGGCCGCTTGACATCGCCGTGCCCACTTCGCGCCATTGCAGCGCAGTCAGATCCTCGGCCACCAGACCATCGGGCGCTGCGGCCCAGCCGGCCGACGCAAGCAGGACCGCCGCAAATGCGGCCGTGGCAAGCCGCGCGCGGCGCAGCGGGGACATCGGATCTATGGGTGCGGACATGTCAACACGTCTCCATGCGGTAAGGGCAGAACGGGCTTCAACTGCAAAACACCGAAGCAGCAAAACGTAAAAGACATGGGGGCCGTCTCAGGGGAAGACGAGACGAACCCCATGCGCAACAACGGGATCAGGCACCTTCAACACGCGGGTGATTGAAGCCGGTATCAGCCCGGGCTGCAAGCGGTCTCCTTGGCCAGACCCGGCGTCAGAACCGGAAATTGGCACCGACGAAGATGAAGCGGCCGACCGCTTCATAGACGCCCGACACGGTGTTGCCTTCCACGGTGAACGACGGCGCCGGGTTGAACTGCGGCACCACCGGCGGATCGTTGTCGAGCAGGTTGCGCACACCGGCCCGCAGTTGCGCTTTCCTGGTGATGTTCCAGAACGCGGTCAGATCGATGTAGCTTTCGGCGTTCAGGCGTGCCCCGGTGAAGTTCCCCCGCCCGGCTTCGGTCCAGGTCAAGGGCACGCCCGTCGTCGGGTTGATCGACTGGATGCGATCCACGGCCGACGAATAGCGCCAGTTCAGCGCAATATCGACCGTCCACGGCGTGCGCCAGGTGGTGGTGACATTGTGGCGATAGCGGAAGCGCGGCAGTTCGCACTGCAGATCATATTTGCCGACGCAGTTGGCGGTGAACCCGCCCGCCACCGGCGTGGTCTTGAAGCTGAACAGATAGGTGGCGGCATAATTCCAGTTCAGCCGGCCGAGCCCACCGATATCGTGGGCATAGCTGACCTGCGCATCGATGCCAGAGGTCGACAGGCCGGCGACGTTCTGCGTGCGCTGATCGACGAAGGACGGCGGCTCCCCGCGGAAGGTGAGCGAGCCATCCGGACCGCGCTGGATCAGGCTGCAGAATTCGGGTGCGCCGGAATCGAGGCAGCGTTCGATGGTAAACACGGCCGGAACCGTGCCGACGGCATCCTTCACGCGGATGTTGAAATAATCGAGGCTGATCGAAAGGTTGCTGATGAAACTGGGCTGCCAAACCGCGCCCAAAGTCACCGTGTCGGCCACTTCCGGCTGCAGATTGGGGTTGCCGCCGGTGCGGATGTTGACCTGCGCGCCCGATGGCGGAATTGCGCCAAACTGCGCCGCGGTCACGCCGGTGCGGGTGCAGGCGCTCAGCGGCCGCGTCGGCGCCTGGCTGGTGCCGGTGAAGCCGGAGCAGGGATCGGCGACGTTGGCCAGACCGGTGTTGACCGGCAGGAACAGCTCCAGGATGTTGGGCGCGCGGATGGCGCGCTGATACTGGCCGCGCAGCCGCAGTTCCTTCAGCGGTGCCCAACTGAGGCCCAATGCATAGCTGACCGGCGAGAAATTGCCGCCGCGCACCCCGGTGAGATTGTTGCGGGATTCATACTCCGAGCGACGCACGGCACCGGTCAGCGCCAGCGAATCAAAGAAGGGCCGGCCCTGCACCAGCGGGACCGAGGTTTCGGCGAAGAATTCCTTCACCTCCGTCTGGCCGTCGCCGGGCAGCAACGCCCCGGCGCCGGCCAGCAACTGGCCGGAGGCGGCGGTGGCATCGGGGCGGGTGACCAACTGCTCCTTGCGATACTCCGCGCCGATCAGCAGCGAGACGCCATCCTCGGCCCAGGGGCTGGTGATGCCGAAGGCGCCCAGATCGGATTGCAGCGTGCCGCCGAACATGATCTGGCTGGTCTTGCCGCGGGTCAGCGTTGGCGTGTCGAGATAGGCGGCCAGGCGCGGATCATTGGTGCCGTTGGGGTTGTAATTGGTGATGAACGGCACGCAGTTGCGGTCCGTGCCGGCCACCGCCACGCGGCAGGCCGGTTGGCCGGTGGCCGGATCGGTAATGATGTCGAGCGCATTCTGCAGCGGCGTGCGGGTGACATTGTTGGTCTGCACGCGATCGAGGCTGGTTTCCGCCCACTGGCCAAACACGTCGAACTTCACATTGTCGAGGATGTCGCCCTTCACGCCATAAACGGTTCGGAAGTTGGTAAGCGTGCGGTCATCGGTGCGCGGACCGCCTTCAACGAAGCGGCGCTGCACCTGCGCCTGCACATAGCGATCATTGTCCACATCGCGCGGCCACGGGCCGGTGAGCGAGGCGCTGCCGCAGAACAATTGGCGCATCTGCACGGTCAGCACCGGGTTGTCGCAGTTCACCCGGGTGATTTCCGAGCCGAAGCCGCCCGACGGCGCGATGATCTGCGGCGATTGCGACTTGGTGAAGCCGAATTCGGCATAGGCTTCGATGCTGTCTGTCAGGTTGTAATAGCCGCTGAAGCCGGCGTTGATGCGCGTCACCTGGCGGCGCAACGGGTTGAACGGGTTGAAGTTGAAGCTGTTGGTGCCGTCCACCACCGTGCCATCGGGCTGCAAGGCAAGTGCGGCGGACGTGCGCGGATTGCCTTGCGCGTCGAGCAGGATGCTGCCGTTCGCCGCCCGCAGCGGGACTGCCGTGGCGCTGCCCGGCGCGAACACCGGTGTCAGGATGAAATTGGTCGGGAACGGGCCGGTCGGAGCGCCCAGGCACGTCGGGCTGGGGTTCGCCCCCAGGCTGAGCGCGCACTGCGAAAAGTCCCGTTCCGACTGGTTGAGGCCATCGTTGCGCATGTAGCGGACAAAGCCGGTGACATTGCCGCGGCCGCCATCGAGCGAGGCGCCGAACACGGCGGAGACGTCAACGGTGGGATTGCCGGTGTCACTGCCGGTGCGCGGCGTGATGTTTGCGGCCCGCAGGCGGGCTTGCGCGTCCGCGCTGTTGTTGTTCGACTGGTTGAAACCGAACAGGCCATCAATTTCCAGACCGGTGAAATCCCGCTTCATGATGAAGTTGGCAACGCCGGCGATGGCATCGGAGCCATAGACCGCCGAAGCGCCGCCGGTGACGACTTCAACGCGCTGGATCAACTGGGCCGGGATCAGGTTGATGTCGGACGGATAGCCACCCGGCGTCGGTGAACCGGGCGGCAGGCGCTTGCCATTGACCAGCACCAGCGTGCGGATCGAGCCGAGGCCGCGCAGATCGAGCGTCGAGGTGCCGTTGGCGCCGTTGGCAAAGCTGGTGTCCTGCGCGCGGGTGAAGGCCGGCAGGGTGTTGAGCAGGTCGATGGTGTCCACCGCGCCGATCACGTCGAACGCCTGTTCCGTGACGGTCTGCACCGGGCTGGATGACACGACATTCTTGGACGTCAGGCGGGAACCGGTGACGATGATGGTTTCGGCAGAGTCCCTGGCGGCGTCTTCGGCGGCGTTGTCGACGGCGTTGTCGACGGCCACCGCCTGCTCGGCTGGTGCTGGCTGCGCAAACGCGGCGCGCGCGGACAGGGCAAGCATGGCTGAAAGGATCGCCGAACCCATCAGATGGCGACGCTGTTCAAATCCCGGCATGAGTCTGTTCCCCTCTTGCAGGCCGGACCCAGCCCGGCTCCCCTTTCAGAACGTGGCACCGTGCAACCGACATGGGTCAGGCACGCCAATCCCCGTTCGTGAACCTGAAGATACAGTCTGAATGTCAACGCATTGATGAGTCAATAGCGTTGCTTCATATCGCCTATGCGAACAGATTGTAGGGTCGAATATCAGACCATGATGTCGGATCTGTCAGCGTCCGGGAGATTGAACATTGACATTAAATTATTGATTTAACAGTATAATATCTTGATTTCATGCGCGGGTAACTGGCAGATTGTGTGTCATTTCTTCCCCTGGGCATCGAAGAATATGCGCATCATGTGCCTAAGACAGGCGGCACATCATGGTCGGATAGCGAACAAATGGCCGCTCTGTGGCGATCAACTGAGTCGAATTGTGCGCAATCGACTGCGCGACCTGCCGCCGAGCCAGGCCATCAAACCACCAACGGCGCACGGCGCACGGCGCATGATGCCGCCCGTGAACCTGTCTGCGCATGCGGCCGTGCCCGCGCAGGAATCCGCCCTAGATCCAGGTCTCCAGCCGCGTGTTCATCACCAGCTCGGCAACTGCACTGCTGTTCGGCAATCTCAGCAGGAACCCTATGGTTTCGGCGATGGTGGCCGGGTCGATGCGGTCCTGGCGCGGGGTCACGCCGGGGATGCCGGCAATCAGATCGGTGTCCACGGCGCCCGGGCACAGCGCTGTCGCCCGTACGCCATGGTCATGGCCGGCAAAGCGGGCGGCGTGGGTCAGCGCCACCACGGCGTGCTTGCTCATCGTGTAGCCGATCGAGACGCCGGGCCGGTAACGCTTGCCATCGGTGGAGGCGATATTGATGATGCGGCCGTTGCCGCCCTTGGCCAGATGCGGCAGCGCATGGCGGATCAGGCGAAATGGCGCCTTGACGTTGATCGCCCAGAGCGCGTCGAGCAGCGCTTCGTCGCCGCTGTCGAAATCGATCTGGCGCAGGATGCCGGCATTGTTGATCAAGCCATCGATGCGGCCGAAGCGCGCGACCGTCGCGTCCACCCAGGCCAGCGCCGTGGCCGGCTCTGCCGCGTCGAACTCATGAACGAACGTCGTGGTCGGATCGAAGCCGTCCGAATTGAAGCGGGCGGGACTGCGCAGCCCAAGCGAGAGCAAATAGCCTTCGCTGGCCAGTTTGCGGGCAATGGCCAGGCCGATGCCGCGCGACGCCCCCGATATCATCACCACCCGGCCATCGGGCGTCAGCATCGATGCGGGTGCGGCGTCAGCCATGATCAGAACAGACCCTGGTAGACGCCGCCATCAATGACGATGTTCTGCCCGGTCATGAAGCCGACATTGGCACTGCACAGAAAGGCGATCAGCTCACCACACTCGGCCGGATCGGCAAAGCGCCGCGCCGGGGTCATCTTCAGCCGGTCCTCGACGATCGCTTCATAGGTCGTATTGCCCCGCGCGGCATGGCTGTGCAGGTTGGTGCGCAGTGCGTCCGTATCGAAAAAGCCCGGCAGCACGCTGTTGATCACCACATTGTGCGGCACGAGTTCGCGCACCATCGACGCGATGGCGCCCGCCAGCCCGACCCGGGCCGCATGGCTGTGGGCAAAATTCACCTGCGGGAACTTGATGTTGCTCACCGAGATATTGACGACACGGCCGAACTTGCGGTCGCACATGCCCGGCACGACAGCGCGAATGAAATCGAGCTGCGCATAAAAATGCGCCTCCATCCAGAAATCCCAATCGGCGCGGCTCATGGTGCGGAAATCGTCGGGCGTCTGCCGCACCCCCGGATTGCACACCAGGATATCGAGATCGGGACAGGCGGCGATCACCCGTGCGCGCGCGTCCGGCAAGGTCAGGTCTGCGGCAATGATATTGGCCTGTATGCCCGTTTCATCTGCCAGCGTGCGCGCCGCGGCGGCCAAGGTTTCGGCGCTGCGCGCCACCAGCGTCAGATGCACGCCTTCGCGCGCCAGTGACTGCGCTGCGGCCAGGCCCAGCCCCTTGCTGCCGCCACAAACCAGCGCGTGACGACCGGAAATTCCCAGATCCATGGCGCTTATTCCGCCGGCGCGAACGAAGCGGCGAGCAGATGCGCGGGCACGCGGAAACGGCCCACGGCATCCTTCAATTGCTCGCGTTCGGTGGTGACTTCGGCATGGCTGCCGGTGACCAGCACGGTCGCCGGCAACAATTGCGCATTGTAGCGCGCCGCCGAGGATTCCGTGTAGCCGCCGGTATCGAGGAAAGCGACCAGATCGCCGCGCTGCAGCGCCGGCATGCGGCGATGCTTGCCCACTTCATCCGAATTGCACAGCGGCCCGACCAGATCGACGGTTTCGGTCGGCTCGGCGCCGGCATCCACCACCGGCAGCGCATGATAATACCAATCCAGCACCGCCGCCCACGACAGATGGTTGGTGGAGATATCGAGATTGACCCACTTGCGGGTGTCGCCTTGCTTCACGGCGCCGACGCGCCCCACAGCGACACCGGCCGGGCCGGACAAGGCGCGACCCGGTTCCAGCCGCAGCCGGGGCAGCGGCAGCCCCAGCTTCGCGGCCTCGTCCTTGATCGCCCCGCAACACAGCCGGGCATAATCCGCCGGCGTCGGCGCGTTCTGGTCATCCATCTGGCTGTTGGGGCCGGTGCCGTACCATTTGCCGAAGGTCCAGCCGCCGCCGATATCGATGCACGGCGGCACCCAGCCGGTGTGATCCCGCAAGTAACCGGACCAGGTGATCATCTCACGCGCCATCACGGCAAAATCGGCCGGATCATTCGACATGCGCGACAGGTGGAAATGGGTCTCCTTCAGCCGCACGGTCGGCAGGGTGAGCGTGCGCCGGACGATGTCGGCGGTCTGCTCGCGGGTCATGCCCCATTTGGTGGAATCGCTCTGCTGCTTGAGGGTGCCGGGCCCGTGCATCGACACGCCCATGCGGTCGCGCAGCGGTTCCAGATCGAGCTTCAAGCGGATGCCGATATCGGCGACAACCCCCAGCCGGCGCGCCACGTCGTCGATGCGCTCAAGCTCGTCCATCGCATCGATATTGATGCACAGGCCGTTGGCGATGGCCATTTCCAGTTCGTCGGTCTGTTTGTTCGATCCGTTCAGCACCAGCGTTTTCGGATTGGTGCCGGCCAGCAGCGCCATATACATCTCCTGCGCGCCGAAACAGTCGCCGCCGGCGCCTTCGCTGTTCATGATGTGGCGGATGGCAAGGCCATTGTTGGACTTGTTGGCGAACAGGATCTCGACGTCCGGATATTCGGCGCGGAAGGCATCCCGAAACGCCCGATAGGTGTGGCGCAACTGATTTTCGGAGATGATGTACAGCGGCGTGCCGAAGCGGGCGGCCAGATCGGCGACATCACAGCCATCAACCCACAGATTGCCGTTGGGTCCGATCCCGATAAACTCGCCGAACTGCACATCATGGCGGGCCGGCACCAGCGCAGGCGCTTGTCTGGCGATCCTGGTCTGCACGTTCATGTCGTTTCTCCCCTAATCGCTGATCAAAGCAAATGAAGCGCCTGGAGCCCCGCCTTGAGGCCATCGGCCGCGTCAGCCGACAGGCGGCGCAGCGGCGGGCGCGGCGTGCCGCCGCCGGGATAGCCCAGCATGTCCATCGCGGCCTTGGTGGCCGGATACAAAGTGCGCCCGCCGCTGGTGAACAGGTCGGTCAGCTTGCGCCCCATCGCCTGCAGTTCGGCGGCGTGCGCGCTGTCGCCATTCTTGGCCGCGAAATAGAGATCGAGGCCGCCGCGGCGCCAGACATTGGGGAAGCAATCGATGGTGCCATCGGCGCCCAACTGCACGGCCGGCACGCCGAACACCGATGATGGTCCGCAAAACACCCGCAGCCGATCATGGACGGCCAGATAGGTGCCGTAGAAATTGTTCCAGTCGCCGGAGCTTTCCTTGATCGCCACCACCGGATCGAGCGCGGCGAGGCGCAGGGCGAGGGCCGGCGTGATGGCATTCACGGCGTTGCCGGGTATGTTGTAGAGCAGCACCGGCAGGCCGATACGGTCGGTGATATCGGCAAAATGCGCGAAAATCTCGTCGTCTGAAAGCTTGACGAAATAGGGCGGCAGGATCAGCGCGCCATCGCAGCCGATCGCTTCGGCATGGCGGGTCAACGCCACGCTTTCCTCGACCGTGATTGCCCCGGTGCCCACGATCAACGTACCGCGGCTGCCGATCGCCTCGCGCGCCACCTCAAACAGGCGCTTGCGCTCATCATGGCTCAGCGCCCAGAATTCGCCGGTGCACCCGCCCACCACCACGCCGGTGGCGCCGGCTTCGATCAATTCGATCATGTTGGCGGCAAAGCCGGCTTCATCGATGCGGCCATCAGCGTGGAAGGCCGTGGTGACGGCGGGCATCGGGCCCGACCAGTTGACGCTGTTTCGATCCACGTGTCTCTCCCTGATCAGGCGCTGGGCACGGTCGCCAGCCGGCGGCCGTCAGTCTTGTCGAACAGATGCAGGCGGTCCCGCCGCAGATCAAAGGCGACCGTCTCGCCGGCGTGCAGCGCCGCCGATCCGGTGACGCGAGCGGTCAACGACAGGCCATCGGCGTCCAGAAACACGATGGTTTCATGGCCGATCGGTTCGACCAGCCGCACCCTTGCAGCCCAAGGGCCGGCCCCCACCGCCACATCTTCGGGCCGGATGCCCACGGTGATGGCGCTTGGCGTCGCCGCCGGCAGCGAAGCAGCCAGTGCTTGGGGCAGATCGATGGCCAGCGCGCCAGCCCGGACAATCGCCTTGTCTGCTTCGCGCACCAGGAGGCCATCGGCCAGGGTCATGGCCGGCGTGCCGATGAAGCCGGCGACGAAGGCATTGGCCGGATGGTTGTAGATTTCGGCAGGCGGCGCGAATTGCTGCAGCACCCCATCGCGCATCACCGCGATCCGGGTCGACATGGTCATCGCTTCCAACTGGTCGTGGGTGACATAGACCATCGTCTTGCCCAGCCGGCGATGCAGCTCGATCAGTTCGGCGCGCATATGGGCGCGCAGCGCGGCATCAAGATTGGACAGCGGCTCATCAAGCAGGAAGACGCTGGGGTCACGCACCAAGGCGCGGCCCAGCGCGACGCGCTGCTGTTGGCCGCCCGACAATTGTTTCGGCTTGCGGTCCAGCAGCGGGCCGAGCTGCAGCAGCGCGGCGACGTCGGCCAGCTTGGTGGCGCGCTCCGCCTTGGCCACCCCGCGCTTCTTCAGCGGGTAGCAGATGTTTTCGGCGACGGTCATGTGCGGATAAAGCGCGTAGGACTGGAACACCATTGCGATGTCCCGCGCGGCCGGCGCCAGATCGACCACATCGCGATCACCGATGCGGATGCTGCCACTGCTGGTCTGTTCCAGCCCGGCCAGCATCCTCAGCGTCGTGGTCTTGCCGCAACCCGAAGGCCCCAGCAGCGACACGAACTCGCCGGATTCGATCCTCAGATCGAGGCACGGGATGGCGACCGTCGCGCCGAAGCTCTTGCGGACCTTTTCGAAGACGACCTGTACCACGCCCTAACCCTTCACGCCGCCGGCACCGAAGCTGCTGGTCAGATAGCGCTGAAAGAAGGCGAACAGGATGACCAGCGGGATGCTCATCATCACCGATGCCGCCATCAGCAGCGACCATTCGATATTGAAGGCCGAAATCAGCATGTTCATCACGCCGGTGGTCAACGGCCGCGCTTCATCGCTGTTCACCAGCACCAGCGCATAGAGATATTCGTTCCAGGCCAGGATGAAGGTGAACAGCGCCGTGGAGATGATCCCCGGCAGCGCCTGTGGCAGCACGACATCGACGAACGCGCCCATTCGGCTGGCACCGTCGACCATGGCCGCAGATTCGAGATCTTCGGGAATGCCGGCCATGAACGAACGCAGCAGCCACAGCGCATAGGGCAGCGCAAAGCTCATGTAGGCCGCAACCAGGCTGGCCAGCGTGTTGGCCAGCCCGACCTTCACCAGCATCAGATAGAGCGGCGAAATCAGCACCACCGATGGCAGCAGATAGGTGAACAGCACCAGCGCCGCCAGCGTCTCCCGCCCGCGATATCGGAACCGGACCAGGCTGTAGGCGCCGAGCACACTGACCAGGATGACCAGCACGGTGGTCGAGATCGCCAGGATCATCGAATTGCCGAAATATTGCAGGAACGGGGTTTCTGTCAGCACGCGGGTGTAATGTTCGAATGTGATGCTTCTGGGCAGCCACTGCGGCGTCCGGGTGAACAATTCCGCAGCCGGCTTGATCGACGTCAACAGCATCCACGCCAGCGGGAAGGCAATGATCAGCACCAGCGGCCAGGCGATCAGGCTGGCCAGCAGGTTGGGGCGGCGCGTTGTCATGCCGCCGAATCCGCCTCGCTCCGGGCGTTCGCGCGCCGCAGATAGGCCAGCATGAACACCAGCATCACCAGCATCATGGACACCGCATAGGCTGCGGCCATGCCCATCTGGTTCAGCCCGAACGCCTGGTTGTAGACGATCAGGGGCAGGGTGCGGGTGCCATTCACCGGCCCGCCGCCGGTCATCAGATAGATGAGATCGAACTCCTTGAAATCCCATACGGTGCGCAGCAGGATGACGATGGTCAGCACATCGCGCAGCTGCGGCAGCGTCACATCGAAAAAGCGGCTGACCGGCCCGGCACCGTCGATCCTGGCGGCTTCGTACAGGCTTTCCGGAATGGTCTGCAGCCGCGCCAGCACGGCGATGACGACGAACGGAAAGAATTTCCAGGCGCCGACCACCATGATGCTGAGCATGGCATTGGGCATGGCGCCCAACCAGTTCACCGGCGCAGCGATGATGCCGGCATTCATCAGCATCTGGTTGAGGATGCCGTAAAGATCATTGAACAGCCAGCGCCAGACCAGCACGGCCACCACAGTCGACAGAAAATAGGGGAACAGCACCAGCCCGCGCGCCAGTGAGCGGAACAGGATATTCTGTTGGAGCAGCAGCGCCATGCCCACCCCGACCAGGATCTGCAGCGTCAGCGTGCCGACCGTCCAGATCGCCGTGGTCACCAGCGCGCTCCAGAAGCCGCCCGAGCCCAACAGGTCCCGATAATTGGCGAGGCCGACGAAATGGCCTTCCAGCGTGGGCGTGTAGATCGAGAAGAACGACAGATAGATCGCCGACAGCAGCGGATAGACGATCACCGCACCCAGAACGAGAATGGTCGGCGCAATCAGCGCCATCCCGAGCAGCGCATCGCGGCGTTCGAGCGCGCCTGCCCCTGGTGGCCGCGCAGCGGCCGCGTCAGGCACGCATCAGCTCCGCCAGCCGGACCGCCGTGGCGGCAACGGCCGCTTTCGGATTTTCCTTGTTCAGCACCACGCGCTGGACAAGCTCGGCAATCGCGTTGCTGGCAATGATCTCATTGGCCTTCAGATTGGGCTTGTGGGCGGCGGTTTCCTGGCCAAGATTGTGACCGGCCGTCGCGGCCTTGGTCATCAGATCGACCTCGGCGGCATATCGGGTGATCAGCGGATTGGCGCGATAGAACCCATCGTCGGCCACCGCGCGCAGCACCGGCAGCACATGGCCGGGCGCGGCATGCATCTGCTGCGCATAGAGTTGCGGTTGATAAAGCGAGGCGGCAAACGCCTTGGTCTCGGCCAGGTGCGGCGCACCCTTCGGAATCAGCAGGCAGGGAAAATCATTGTATGTCCAGGCCGGAATGTCGCGCGACATGGTCGGGTAGGTGGTGCAGCCGATCGCATCGGCAATCGCCGGATTTTGTGCCGCGACATTGGCCAGCACGCGGCCGCTGTAGATGCCGGTGGCGGTCGATCCCGACACAAAGGCGGTCAGGCTTTCACCCCAACTGAAATTGGATGCGCCGGTCGGGCAGAACTCGCGCATCGACTGGAAAAACGCGAGCGCGTCATAGGTTGGCTGGCTGTCGATGGCCACCTGCAGATCAGGGCTGAACACCTGGCCGCCGGCGCGGTGGATGAAGCCGATGAAGATCAACGAGGTCATTGCGTTCATGCCATAGGGCAGCGCCGCGCCATAGATGCCGTCCCGTTGCATCTTCTGGGCTGCGCTGCGCAGCTCATCCCAGGTGGCCGGCGGCGCCGTGATGCCGGCAGCCGCCAGCAGATCCTTGCGATACCACAACATGTCCGCCGCGGTATTGCCGATGCCGGTGGCGCAATAATGCTTGTCGCTGGTGCGATACACCTCGTTGGCGCCGGCGAAATAGCGATCAATGCCGATCGCCTTGATCACATCATCAACCGGTTCCAGCAAGCCTTCGGCATAATATTGCTGCGCCGCAAACGACGGCAGATGGGTGACGAGATTGGGCAATTGCCTGGCCGCAAAGGCCGTGGCAAACTGCGCCGGATAGCCTTCATCCGATGTCGCTTCGAACACGACGCGGATGGTGGGATTGGCGGCTTCGAAGGCGGCAATCTGCGCCTTGTAGGCTTTCAACTGATCGGGCGACGCCTGCGGCGACCACCAGCGCAAGGTGGTACGTTCATCCTTGCTGCCGCACCCGGCCGTCAGGGCGGCCGCTGCGGCCGCGCCGCTGCCCGCCAGCACGCGCAGCGTGTCGCGGCGCGTCACGGGCCGCCGCAATGGATTGCGCTCCGGCTGATTCACGGCCGACCGTTCCCTTTACTGAAATGTTCGCATGGCGACCATATGTTCACTATGGTCAGATGGCCTGACACGCGCAAGATGCATTTTCCGGCTGTATATCGGGCGATCACCGCTGATCACGCTGCGATCCTGATCTTTTTCGCAATGATCGTTCGCTGTGCGCACATATGTTGCACCATCAGCCTCGCCGGATTCGACCAACATGCCAGCGAAACGCTGCCGTTTCACCTGAAACGATCCGGCCGGTAAGGCCTGATATCCTCTTGCGGCGCGCGGCCCAGCATGACGTCGGCCACCAGCCGCGCCGACAACGGCCCCAGCGTGTAGCCGGCGTCGCCCGGAATGGCCACAAACAGCCCCGGTGCCGCCGGCACTTCGCCCAGCACGCCCATCCCGTCCACCGTCGTGTTGATCCCAGCCCAGGTGCGGATGATGCGCAAATTGCCGATCTGCGGCACGATATGCTGCGCCAGGCTGGCATTGGCGATCAGGCTTGCCAATTCCACCTGGGGATGGTCCCCCTCCAGCCGCGCCGGCCAACCACCGCCGATGACGATCTGCCCGGTGCCGAATTGTTTCAGGGTGATCATGCGATCGGCATGTTGCACCAGATGCCCGATCAGCGGCGCAGTGGCTTCGGTGATGTTCAGGTGCAGCGGCTCGGCCGTCGCCGGGATCACGATGCCGGCATCCAGGCTGGCGGCCAGCGCCCGCGTGCCGGCGCCCGCCGCCAGCACCACGCGGCCAGCGCGCACCGTGCCGCGCGGCGTGGTCACGGCAAAGCCTGCGCCGGCCCTGGCAATCGCCGACACCCGCACATGTTCCGCCAGCACCACACCGCGCGCCCTGATCCAGCGCCGGATCGCGGCATTGCACAGCAGCGGGTTGAGCTTGCCTTCATTGGCACAAAGTTCCGCGCCGACGATTGCCGGCCCGAAATGCGGCGCGATCCGGTCCAGCGCGGCGCGATCGAGAATCTCGACATCCAGGCCGAACTGCCGCTCCCGCGCCGCCTTCAGCGCCAGAAAGTCCAGTTGGGCCTGGCTTTCCGCCACCATCAGGCCGCCGGTCATCTTCAGATCGAAATCGGCATCGAGGTGCGCGCCCAACGCCTGCCAATAGGCCACCGCCTTTGGATACAGGGGCAATTGGCGTTCCATGTCGGGAACATTTTCCGGGTAGAGCCGCATGAAGCGGCTTTGCATCTGCACATGCAGGCTGCCCGCGTTGGCCGAAGATCCGGCACCATGGCCATCGTCGATGACCATGACGTCATGGCCTTCCTCGGCAAGAAATCCGGCGACGCACGAGCCGACGACACCGCCGCCCACCACGAGCGTGCCGATCTCGGCGGGAAGGTCCACTGGCAGCGCCATGGCCCGCTCAGCGCCCGGCCAGGTCGCGGATCAGCACCGGCTTCACCGGGGGACGCGGCGCAAAGCCGGAAAATTCGTCTGGCATCGTGCCGCAGCGATCCGTGATCAGCGCTTCCAGCAAGGGCCGGCAGTAACGGCCCTGGCACGGCCCCATGCCGATGCGCGTGGCGCGTTTCACACTGCCGGCCTGGATGTGGCCGTCGGCCAGCGCCGCTCGCGCCGCGCCGAAGCAGACCTCCTCGCAGCGGCAGATCATCGTGTCATCGCTCACCTCGGCGATGTTGAGCGGTGGCGCGCCATAGACCTGCCACAAGGCCTGTTGAAAGCGGCGGTGGCGGTTCCCGGCCGCCGCCGCCGCTTGTCGTTCCCGCGCCAGCGCCGGGCCGATGGCATGGCCAAGATCGGCCGCTGCCGCGAACCCGGCCAGCACGCCATCGGCCATCGCCACCCGCGCCCCGCCCAGCCCGGTGCAATCGCCCAGCGCATAGACGCCGGCAACACTGGTGCGGCCATCGGCGTCCCGCCTGGGGACCAGCCGGTTCTGCACCGGATCATGATCGTGGCGGCAGCCCAGCGCGCGCAGCAGCTCGTTGGACGGATCGAAGCCATGGCCCAGGCACAGCACATCGGTTTCGAGCACGCGCGGCGCGCCATCACCCGATGCGGCTTGGAGTGTGACCCGCAGGCCGTCCGCCGTTTGCGCGATGCCGTGGACGACATGATCATACAGCATCGGCACCCCGCGCCGCAGCCGCTGCCAATGATAGCGCAGGCCCTGCGCCACCAGCGCCGGCGATGCGGATGCCATCGCGGCGACCGCGGCCAAGTCGTGCGTCGGGCGAGGGGCGGCCTCGATCACCGCCACCACCTCCGCCCCGCCGCCGCTCAGCTCTGCGGCCAGTTGCAGATTGAGCGGGCCGTTGCCGGCGATCAGCACGCGCCGGCCCGGCAGACGGCGCGCGGTGAGCCACAGCGTCTGCGCTGCGCCGGTGGTCATCACGCCAGGCAGTTGCCAGCCCGGCACCGGCCACGCGCGCTCGAAAGCGCCGGTGGCAATGATGGCGGCCCCGGGCACAATCCGCATGGTCCCGGCCTTTTCGGCAGAGGCAACGAATTCCAGCGCGCCATCACTGGCGGCGGCAGGCGCCGCGGCTTTGAACGCCCCCCACACGGTCACGCCGCTGCGGATGACCACGCCGGCATCGATCGCCTGGCGCACCAGCGCCAGCCCTTCGCGGTGCTGGGCATCGGGCGGCATCACATCATCACCCTGCACGGCCACCGGCTTGAAATATTGCCCGCCCGGCAGGCGCCGTTCGTCCACCACCAGCACCTCGACGCCGGCCTTGCGTGCGGCAATCGCGGCCGACAGGCCGCCCGGCCCGGCACCGATCACCAGCAACTCCGGACGCAGGACCGGCAGGTCGTCGATCGCGGCCGGCGGCAGCGGATCGACCGCGCCGGTGCCGTTGTGCCCATGATGTTGTCGGCGGATCGTCATGGCCGGCGCGACGCTGGTCATGCAGGCGCGGCGGTTCGGGGCGCCGTCGATTTCCACCAGGCAATCCTGGCACACGCCCATGCCGCAAAACAGGCCGCGATCGGCGTCGGATCGGGTGGTGCGCAGGCCCCTGATGCCGTGCGCCGTCAATGCGGCGGCGACGCTTTCTCCGGCGCGGGCCGATATCGGTTCGCCTTCGAAGCTGATCTGCACCAAATCGCTCATGCCCGCTCTCTGATCTTCCCGCGCCAGCGCCTACCGGGTTGCACCTGCCCGGCAAATCGCGTCAACTGGTGCCGTCCGCCATGGCCGATGTTGCCGCACCCTGTTCCGGCCTGATCGGCGCCGGCCGCCATGCGGGGCGACCCTGATAATTTGTTCACACTGCGAACGATCGTTCGCAGGTTGACTAAACCATCTCTGCTGCCGCACAACAAGCCCTCGCTCAGCCCGCCGCGCGTGCGGACGGCCGGGTGCGGCGATGTTGTTCGATTTGCGCGCCCATGCCCGCCAGCTGCGGGCAAGCGCTGTGCCCACAGGTCAGGGAGCAAGACATGGAACTGAAGGATCGGGGCCTGCTGCGCGACGCGCTGCTGATTGATGGCCAGTGGGTGACACCGTCTGGCCTGGCCCGGTTCGATGTCACCAATCCATCGACCGGCGCGGTGCTGGCGCAGGTGGCCAAAGGCGGCAAGGCCGAGGCGGAAGCCGCCATTGCGGCGGCCAACGCTGCCTTGCCGGACTGGCGTGACCGCACCGCCAAGGAACGATCGACCATCCTGCGGCGCTGGTATGATCTGGTGGTTGAACATGTCGAGGATCTGGCCCGCATCCTGACCGCCGAGCAAGGCAAGCCGCTGGCCGAGGCGCGCGCGGAAATCCTCTATGGCGCGGCCTTCTTCGAATTTTATGCCGAAGAGGCGAAGCGCATCCATGGCGAATTGCTGCCGAGCTTTGCGCGCGATCGCCGAATCGCCGTGATGAAACAGCCGATTGGCGTCGTCGCGGCCATCACGCCGTGGAATTTCCCGATGGCGATGATCCCGCGCAAGGCGGCCCCGGCGCTGGCGGCCGGCTGCACGATGGTGCTGAAACCGGCGAGCGCAACGCCGCTGTCGGCGCTGGCGCTGGGCGAACTGGCGATCCGGGCCGGTTTGCCGCCGGGCGTGTTCAATGTCGTGCCCGGCAGCGCCGGCGCGGTCGGCGACGCGCTGGTCACCAGCGACATTGTCCGGAAGGTCACCTTCACCGGATCGACCGAGGTCGGGCGCGAATTGATGGCCAAGGCGGCCGGCACCATCAAGAAAGTGGCGTTGGAGCTGGGCGGCAATGCGCCGGTCGTGGTGTTCGACGATGCCGATCTCGAAGCCGCGGTGGCCGGCACCATCGCCACCAAGTTTCGCAACATGGGCCAGACCTGCGTCTGCGCCAACCGCATCTATGTGCAGTCCGGCATTTATGATCGCTATCTGGCGGCGTTGACGGCGGCGGTGGCGGCCTTGCAGATTGGCGATGGCCTTGCCGCCGGTGTGCAGCAGGGCCCGCTGATCGACATGGCCGCGGTGGAAAAATGCGAGGCCCATATCGCCGATGCGCTGGCCAGGGGCGCGCGGGTGGTGACCGGCGGTGGCCGCCATGCGCTGGGCGGCAGCTATTTCCAGCCGACCGTGCTGGCGGGCGCCACGCAGGACATGCTGATCGCCCGCGAAGAAACCTTCGGCCCGGTGGCGCCGGTGTTCCGCTTCGAAACCGAGGCCGAGGCCGTCCGCCTGGCCAACGACACCGAATATGGCCTGGCCGCCTATTTCTTCACGGTGGATCATGCCCGTGTCTGGCGTTTCAGCGAGGCGCTCGAATTCGGGATCGTTGGCGTAAACACCGGCGCCACCTCCTATGAAGGCGCACCGTTCGGCGGCATGAAGGCGTCGGGAATCGGGCGCGAAGGCTCAAGGCACGGCATCGATGAATTTCTTGAAATCAAATATGTTTGTATGGCAGGTGTGCCGCCTCTGATCTGAGGCCGAATATGTCGTTCATCGAAAGCCCATCCATGAACTCGCTGGAGGTCGCCGATGCCGGCGATCGCGACTATGTCGCCTCGCTGGCGCGCGGGCTTGAAGTCATTTCCGCCTTCACCAAGTCACGCCCCAAGATGACGCTGTCGGATATCGCGCGCAGCACCGGCATGTCGCGGGCCACGGTCCGCCGCCTGCTGCTCACCCTGGTGCGCGAAGGCTATGCCGAAAAGGACGACAAGCTCTTCTACCTGAAGCCCAAGGTGCTGAAATTGGGTTATTCTGCGGTGTCGTCGATGAGCATGCTGGATGTGATCCAGCCGGTGATGAACGAACTGGCCGAAAAGCTGCAGGAATCGGTGTTTGCCGCCGTGCTGGCCGGTGAAGATGTCTTCTATGTGGCGCGGGCGACGTCGGAACGGCTGATCAACGTCGGCATCACCGTCGGCAAGCGCGCGCCGGCCTTTGCCGTGTCCACCGGGCGCATCCTGCTGGCCGCCGAACCGGAAGCGCTGCGCGAGAAATATCTGGACAGCGTGAAGCTGGAGAAGCTGACGCCGAACACGGTAATGTCCAAGGTCAAGCTGCGCGCGCTGATCGAGGAAGCGCGCCTGTCCAACTACAGCATCGTCGATCAGGAGCTTGAGGTCGGCCTGGGCGCCATCTCGGTGCCGATCCGCAACGGCGACGGCAAGGTGATTGCGGCACTCAACGTCTGCTGCCCGTCATCAAGGTCTTCGGTGCAGGACATGCAAAGGCAGATCCTGCCCGAGATGATGGCCGCAGCCCAGAAGATCACCGCGGGCCTGTAGGCGCGTTTCCATCGGGCTGCTCCCGCCCACTGAGCAGCGCGGTGATCCCGAGATCAGCGGTGACGTTGCTCACCGTATAGGCCATGTCGGGAATGGCATCGACCGCCAGCATCAGCGGCAACAACTCGATCGGGATGCCGGCGGCCAGTGCGGCCGGGGCATAGGCCGCGAAGAAGGTGATCTGGTTGGGCAGGCCGGCAATGGTCAGCGTGTTGACCACCGCCAGCGCGGCGATGATCACCAGTTGCAGCCAGCCCAGCGTGACGCCGCCCAGATGGGCCAGCGCCAGGGCGACAATGACGATCGAGGCCGGCGCGGCAATGCGGAACAGCGCGACGGCCATCGGCAGCAGCGTATCGGCCTGCGCCCGCGCCAGCCCCAGCGTGCGCGCCGCAGCCAGCATCGCCGGCAACGAGGCCAGCGACGATTGGGTGGTGAAGGCCACCATCTGCGCCGGGGCCGCGGCGCGCACGAACGCCGGCATCGGCACACGTCGCGACACGGCCACCAGCAGATAGACAATCAGCGCCAGCAGCAGCGTGGCGATGATCTGCACCAGCACATACCAGCCCAGCGCCGTGCCGAGCGCGATCCCGGTGCGCGCCGCGACGGCAAAGGCCAGCGCGAACACGCCGACCGGCGCGAGCAGCAGCACCCAGCCGACGATCACCAGCATCGTATCGACCACGCCGGCCAGGCCTTCCGAAAGGGCGCGGGCGCGCGCCGCATCGATGCGGGCGAGCGCGAAGGCGAAAAACAGCGCGAAGATCACCACCGGCACGATGGCGCCCTGCGCCGCCGCGGCGATCGGGTTGGCAGGGATCAGGGCGCGCACCGTGTCCGCCGTGGCCGGCAGCGCCGGCACCGTCTGGTCAGGCGGCGCCAGCGGGCCAGCCAGTTGCCAATCGGCAAACATCACGCCGCCGACGGCCAGCCCGACCAGTGCCGACAGCACGAGCAACGCGATGAAGCTGATCAGCGCGCGCCGGGTGACGGCTGCGCCGCCTTGGCGCAGTGTGCCGGTTATGCCGGTGACGATCAGGCCGAAGACCAGCGGCACCACGGTCATGCGCAGCGCATCGAGCCAGACGCCGCCAATCAGTTGCGCTGCCGGAATCAGGCCACTTTCCGGCCCGGCGACGACCCCCAGCCCCAGCCCGGCGATCACTCCGGCCAGGATGCGCAGCGTGGTGCCGGCGGTCATGTTGCGGCCGGAACCGGTGCCTTGGCCATCACCTGCGCCGCAAACCGTTCCATTTCCTCGGCCTGCGGGCTCATCTGCAACAACAGCAGATCCAGCCCGGCGCCTTCATAATCGGCAATGCGCTGTTTCAATTGTTCGGGTGTACCGACCAGATTGGGGCGCAGGCCACGGTTGGAGACGGCATATTCCTGCAGCTTGAATTCGCGCTCCAACTGGGTGCCCGACAGCCATTGATCGAAATTGGCATAGCCGGCCGGCAGTTCGCCCACTGTGGTGATGCGGTCCAGTTCGCGCAGCGCTTCGGCTTCGCTGTCGCGCACGATGGCATAGGCGGCCATGCCGTACTGCATTTCCGGGCCACCGGCAGCGGCGCGGCGGGCGGCCATGTCGGCGATCTTGCCGGCCACCACGTCAACCGGATCGCCGTGCATCACATAGGCATCGCACTGGCGCGCAATCAGCGTCTTGGCGGCTTCGCTTTCGCCGCCGGCATAGACGGTGGGGCGCTTGACGGGCTTGGGCGCGCAGATGGCGGCGTCGGTGTTGTAATATTGCCCGGCAAAGCTGAAGCGTTCCTGCGTCCACAGGCCATCGACCACCTGCAACCATTCGGCGGTGCGGGCATAGCGATCATCATGCTGATCGAAGACCAGGCCATATTGGCGGGCTTCGTCGGCCCACCAGCTCGACACGACATTCAGCGCCAGCCGCCCGCCGCTGATCCGGTCGATGTTGGCGGCGGCCTTGGCGAACAGCGCCGGGTGGTGGAAATTCGGCCGCACCGCCACCATCAACTCCAGCCGCTCGGTGATGGCGGCGAGTGCGGCAGCGGTGGACCAGGCGTCCAGCGCCGGCTGCTCGATGCCCTTGATGTCGTTGAGGTTGAGTTCCGCTATCAGCGTCAGGTCATAGCCCCAGCTTTCCGCGTTCAGCGTCAGCCGGCGGGCATAATCCCAACTGGCGTCCATATTCTCATCGGCGACATTGCGCAGCCAGCCGCCGAACACCGGCATCCAATAACCATAGCGCATCAGATTGTCTCCTGGCCCCAGCGCACGATGCGATCGACCAGCCGGTCGTGCGGGTCCCAGCCCAGCACCTCAAGCGGGCGCGCGACGAAATTCGAAAGCGCATTGATGTCATAGAATCGCGGCGTGCCGCAGCGATCGTCGATCATCACTTCCACCCCGCCCAGATCGAGATGCGCGGCCCGCGCGATGGCTTGGGCGGCCTCACGAAGCGCGGCGGGGGGGTCAACGGCCGCCATGCTGATGCCGCTGCCGGCCACACAGGCATCGGCCGGGCACAGATCGAAGGCGCCGCCGCCAGCGATATCGATGGCATAGAGATAGTCGCGGTCCAGCGTTTCGATGCGGGTGATGGTGCCGCCGCGAATCGGCACCAGTAACTGCACCAGCAGCACGCCATCGATGCTG